>PPYE01071819.1_pt1 | contig 133196 bp, 104 predicted proteins | sample 1559881 | NCBI WGS metagenome assembly PPYE01 (sample SAMN08240022, study PRJNA423297) | Human gut metagenome, whole genome shotgun sequencing project.
CCGTCGCAGTGCGATCCTGCCCGGAGGGCTTTTTTATGTTATAGGAACATTACGGAGTAATTTCCTATAACATAAAAAATGCCATGTAATTTACTGCCCATCGGCAATATATTACATGGCATTTCTCACATTCTCAGATATTTATCTGAAACCACCAATTTCTGATCTTTTCTTCATCCTCCGGCAGCTGCTTACGATCAGTCACCCTTCAGTACAACACGGATCTTCTTATAAATTACAAATACGATCAGAGATGTCAGTGCATATTTAAAGATATTAAACGGCGCAATGATCAGCAGCGCAAAAGTAAGCAGTCCGTTTACGGAGCTGTGTACCGCACTTCCCATCTGGATAAATGTCTCGATCGGCATTCCAAAAGCCTTACCGTAAGCCGGAAGCAGTACAAAAGCATTAACAAAACATGCAAGAATTGCTGTCAGAACTGTACCCACTGCCATGCCTGCAACAGCATGTGCTCTGCTCTTCTTGTGATGGAAACGGTAGATTAGTCCGGCCGGTACCACATAGGCACATCCGAACAGGAAGTTGGCAACATCACCAACACCGGCAGTCATGGTTCCCTTGGTCACAAGATGTACGAGAATCTTCACAAGCTCGATCAGAATACCTGCCACAGGTCCCATGGCAAAAGTTCCTACCATAACCGGTACCTCGGAAAAATCAAGCTGATAAAAAGACGGTGCAAGAAACGGAATCGGAAACTCCAGATTCATCAGTACTCCTGCCACAGCCCCCAGCATGGCTACCTGTGCGATCGTCCTTGTTCTGCTCCTTTCCACGGCATTTCCTCTCTGCAATACCTGTTCACTCATAATTCTCTCTCCTTCTTTAGAAATATTCAAAGAAAATTTCTACAAGAAATCTTTATGCGAAAAAATATTTCCTCACATAAAAAGCCCCGGGAACTTCTTCCCGGGGCACTGAGCACGTTCATGAAATACTGCGCGTTCTTCTCTCATCCAGACTTTACTGTCGGTTCCGGAATTTCACCAGATCAGCCGCCGAAGCGGGTCGCGGACTATACCGCCGGTAGGGAATTGCACCCTGCCCCGAAGAAATTTTCTTTTATGAGTTCATTATAACTCACTCTTTTTTCAATTACAAGCCTTAATTTTTCGCTTTTCCTTACAGGATATCGATATGCTCTCCGGCAAGTGCTTTGTTCATGCTTCGTACTGCACAGAATTTACCACACATGGAGCAGGTATCTTCATGTTCCGGCTTACGTTCGTTCCAGATACGTTTCGCTGTTTCCGGATCCATGGCACACTCCCACTGTGCCTCCCAGTCGAGCTTTCTTCTGGCATCTGCCATCTTGTCATCGATCTCACGGGCCCCACGGACACCCTTGGCAATATCTGCCGCATGAGCAGCGATCTTGGAGGCCATGATTCCCTGTTTTACATCCTCAAGGTTCGGAAGTGCAAGATGCTCTGCCGGTGTCACATAGCAGAGGAATGCGGCTCCGGACATGGCAGCTACCGCGCCGCCAATTGCAGATGTGATGTGATCATATCCCGGTGCAACATCTGTTACGATCGGTCCTAATACATAGAACGGTGCACCCTGACAGATAGACTGCTGCACTTTCATATTAGCCTCAACCTGATCGAGCGGCACATGTCCCGGTCCCTCAACCATAACCTGGACATCTTTTTCCCAGGCACGTTTGGTCAGCTCACCAAGACGTACAAGTTCCTCGATCTGGCATACATCTGTAGCATCCGCAAGACATCCCGGACGGCAGGCATCTCCAAGAGAAATCGTCACATCGTACTCACGGCAGATATCCAGGATCTCGTCATAGTATTCGTAGAACGGATTCTCCTCACCGGTCATGCACATCCATGCAAATACAAGGGAACCTCCTCTGGAAACGATATTCATTTTTCTCTTATGGTTACGGATCTGATCGATCGTCTTTCTTGTGATTCCGCAGTGAAGAGTTACGAAATCAACACCATCCTGTGCATGGAGTCTTACTACATCGATAAAATCTTTAGCTGTCAGCGTATCAAGATCTCTCTGATAGTGGATAACGGAATCATAAACCGGAACGGTTCCGATCATTGCCGGACACTCGGATGTCAGCTTGCGTCGGAACGGAATGGTATTTCCGTGGGAAGAAAGATCCATGATAGCATGGGCGCCCATGTTTACAGCTTCCATTACTTTCTGCATCTCTACATCGTAGTCCTTGCAGTCTCTGGATACACCAAGGTTTACATTGATCTTGGTGCGGAGCATGGAACCTACGCCCTCCGGATCGATACATTTGTGATTTTTATTTGCACAGATCGCCACCTTACCGGAGGCTACCAGCGGAAGCAGTTCCTCTGTTGTCATGCGTTCCTTCTTAGCTACGATCTCAAGCTCAGGTGTGATGATGCCTTTACGGGCTGCCTCCATCTGTGTACTGTAATTTCTCATGTAAAAAAAATCTCCTTCCATAAATTCTTTGTGTTTATACAACAAAAAACCGGCTGCTGCAACGCATACGCATCACGGCAACCGGCTCTTAATCTTACGTACTTAATGAAAATCTTCTGTACTTCTGATCTCTTCTGTACTCTCTGATCTTCTGTGTCTTTAAGAATCCTTCGTGCATATGTCCCTACGTTGGCATTATCCAAATCAGGTTATGGGTCAAGACATTTACAGTCTACTCTCAGCTCGCTTCAGCGGGCCCCCCGGTTTTCATATGTTGGGGACGTTTATTCGTCCATGTGGTTATTATAGTATACCGGCTAAAATTTGTAAACCACAATTCTGCATTTTATGACTTTTTCTTTCGACATAATCTGCCATTTTATCTCTCAAACTCCCCCCGATCTTTCTTTACAGACATTCTTCCACAGCTTTGCTGTTCCCCGTCAGGAGGATATCCGCAATCCGCATTCACTGCTTATTGCTTTTCGCAATTACAGCAGTCGATTTCCCTGATCCGGTCAATCTCTGCAAGGTTTTCTGCCCCTGCACGGCGGATTCCTGCAAAAATGGAACCTGCAATGTTATGCCATACGCTGAAGATCGCTCCCGGTAGTGTAGCCAGCGGATTGGCCGCAAAATTGGCTGCTGCCAGAGAAACTGCCAGGCCGCTGTTCTGCATGCCCACTTCGATGGCTATGGCAGTTGTCCTTGCATACTCCACATGGAAGATTTTTGCAGCAAGAAGCCCCAGCATCATACCGCAGAAATTGTGGATAGCCACAACTCCCAGGACCAGAACTCCGCAGCTTACGATCTTTTCTGCATTTACTGCCACGATCCCTCCAATGATCATGACAATAGCCACAACCGATACCAGCGGCATAACATCCGATACCTTATCCACATGTTCTCCCGCAAGACTTCGGAGAAAGACTCCCAGAAGGACCGGGACCAGAATTACTTTTACCACAGAAAGTACCATCGCCCAGAAAGAGACTTCTACCCAGGCGCCTGCCAGAACATACACAAGAAACGGCGTCATCAGTGGCGCTGCCAGTGTGGAAACAATGGTCATTCCCACAGAAAGTGCCACATCTCCTCCTGCGATATAAGTAATTACGTTGCTGGCCGTTCCTCCCGGGCAGCAACCTACCAGGATCACTCCCAGGGCCAGATCTGCCGGAAGGTTCATCACTTTGCACAGCAGCCAGGCGATCACCGGCATAATGGTATACTGAGCCACCGCACCGATCACCACTTCCTTGGGTCTGGAAAAAATAGCCCGGAAGTCTTCCATCCGTATTGTAAGTCCCATTCCAAACATGATCACGCCCAGAAATACCGACGTATAATTCGTCATCCAGGCAAATCCATCCCGCCAGAAAAATGCCAGACAGGAGAAAACGATGATAATGATCCCTATATATCTGGATGCAAAGCTGCTGATGGTTCCGATTTTTTTTAAGATTTTTTCCATATATTATACCTCGTAGCTGAAGTTATCGATCAGTCTTGTTTTTCCGATGTAAACAGCCATTGCTACGAGAACATCCCGGTCTGCTTTTTCAACCGGCTGCATGGTAAGTGCGTCTACCATGGAAACGTAATCAATTTTTGCAAGAGGCTCTGCTTCGATTACTGCTCTCATTTTTCCCAGAAGTTCTTCTGCGGCGATTCCTGTGTGAATGGTTTCCTGTCCCAGTTTTACTGCTTTTGACAGGCAGAGTGCTGCTTTTCTTTCCTCCTGGCTTAAATATGTATTTCTGGAGGATTTTGCAAGTCCGTCCTCCTCACGGATGATCGGGCAACCTACGATCTCAATGTCGAAGTTTAAGTCACGCACCATCTTGCGGATGATCGCCAGCTGCTGCGCGTCTTTTTGTCCGAAATATGCTCTGTCCGGTGCCACAATGTGGAACAGTTTGGTCACAACCGTGCATACACCTTTGAAATGGATCGGGCGTGTTTTTCCACAGAGTGTTTCAGACAGGGTGTCTATGCTTACAAATGCGTGGGGATCGTGATACATCTCGGAAGGTTCCGGGCAGAAGATCAGGTCTGCTCCCAGGCTTTCGCAGAGTTTGCTGTCACGCTCAAAGTCTCTCGGATAGGCTTCCAGATCTTCCGTCGGTCCAAACTGTGTTGGATTGACAAAATCCGATACTACTACGATATCGTTCTGCTCTCTGCACTTTCTGATCAGGCTTGCATGTCCTTCATGGAGAAATCCCATGGTTGGCACAAGACCTACTGTTTTTCCTTCTTTTTTCCACGCTTTAATCTGTTTTCTTGTTTCTTCTACTGTTTTTGTTACCTGCATTGTTCTCTCCTCTTTCTCGGTTCTGAACCGGTTTTCCTTATAGATTTCGAGATAGCCTCTTTTCTGAATTCACCTTCGTCTTACTTCTGTATGTGTCTTGATTTCTTCTGTTACAAAATTCTGTCAGGCCATATCTTTCAGCAGTCCGTGTTTTTCATAATTGGTCACTCTGCTGATCTTATTCTCTTCATCTACAAATACAACTGCAGGCTTGTGGGTACGTGCTTCCTCCGGATCGTACCCTGCATAAGCCATGATGATGATCTTGTCACCGGTGCTTACGCATCTTGCTGCTGCTCCGTTCAGGCAGATCATACCGCTTCCGCGTTCTCCGCAGATGGTGTATGTCTCGAAACGGCTGCCGTTGTTCACATCTACGATCTGAACTTTTTCATATTCCAGTATTCCGGCAGCTTCCAGCAATTCTTCATCCACAGTGATACTTCCCACATAATCCAGTTCCGCCTGGACAACGGTTGCTCTGTGGATCTTTCCTTTTAACATCTCTATTGTCATCTTATATAAGTCCTTTCCTGCAGGGAATGATTTTCTGTGACACAAAAAAGGCGCTCCAGGGTACACTTCGACCCTGAAACGCTTCTGATTGATTCCCTGTATATTGAGTCCTGTTTTTTGTACACGAAAAGCATGATCTTCAACAGTTTCTCAAAATTCCATAACTGTTGTAACACCTTCGTTATCATCGATACAGGCTCGTATCTTTTATAATTTTCATATATCCGTCCGTTCCCGTTTCCCGGGTTCCGGCTGGTTATTTATATAAGATTCCAGTGATTTCAGCCAGAGTATAGTTTTGAGTCCAAATACTATCTCTGTGGGGTATTATGGCATTGTGGCACTGGTTTGTCAATAAAAACTGCTGCTATGATCTGCCACAAAGCCATTCTTCCACCGCACTGTGTACCGGAATGGAAGGTGCCGCACCTTTGGCCGAAACTGCCATCGCGGAAGCTGCCGATGCTTCTCTCAACGCTGTTTCCACTGATTTTTCCGCACAGAGTGCTGCCAGGAAATATCCGCAGAAAGTGTCTCCTGCCGCAGTTGTATCTACAGCATTTACTTTAAATATCGGATGGGAATAAAATTCTTCTTTATATCCGTAGAAAACCCCTTCTTTTCCAAGTGTCATAACAATGGCTGCCTTTGGATACTTCTTTTGAAGTGCTTTCAGAATATCCCGGAAATCCCCTTCTGTGGAAGTCCCTGCCAGAGCTGCTGCCTCCAGTTCATTTACCATAAAGATATCCACCAGTTCCAGAGGAAGTTCCTCCGGCTTCCCGGGAATCGGCGATGCATTAAAAACAACTCTGCAGCCTTTTTCATGACTGAGTCGGATAATTTCCCCAACCATATTGATCTCATTCTGCAAAAGCACAAAATCTCCGGCTTCTGCCTTTTCCAGCACATTTTTGATATATTCTTCTGTATACATACGGTTTGTTCCCGCACTGACAATAATACGGTTCTGTCCCTTACTGTTTACTTCAATAAAAGCACAGCCGCTTTCTGTATCCATGACCCGCAGACAGGAAACATCCGCACCAGCATCTGCAAGGATTTCTTTCAGAAAAAGTCCGTCACTGCCAACAGCTCCCGCATGCAGTACCTGCGCGCCCGCACGGGCAGCTGCTACTGACTGGTTCAGTCCTTTTCCGCCGGCATTGACACTGTATCCCGTTGCCATAATGGTTTCTCCTGGCTGAACAAACTCTTCCACACTGCAGACTTTATCAATATTTAAAGAACCAAAATTAATAATCTTCATAATATTTGCCATCCCCCTGTTTTTTCTTATATTCTATTTTCACACAAAAAAGTCCGCAATACAAGCCACAAAAAGCCCCTTCATACAGCAGTTTTCCTACCATATAAAAGAGCTTTTTCTTCAAAAATAATTTCGTTCTTATTTATGCAGATGCACATCCAGCTGATTATAAGGAATCTCAATTCCGTAATAATCAAAATCTTCCTTAATCCGCTGGTTGAGTCTCCATCTGGTATCCCAGTAGCGGTCGGTGTCTACCCAGACACGAAAGCCCATGATCACGGAGCTTTCTGCCAGTTCGTCTACGAATACTACCATCTCTTCGTCCTCTCTGGTGTCCGGATCATCGGTGAGGATGTCTTCCAGGATTTCCTTGGCTTTCTGGATATCTGCATTGTAGGAAATTCCTACCTTGATCTCCAGTCTTCGCTGGTCTCTTGCTGTCACGTTGGTGATGGTCGTATTGGAAAGAGTACCGTTGGGGATCACGATGTGCTTGTTGTCGATGGACAACAGGGTTGTATAACAGATCTCGATCTTGGATACCGTTCCCTCACTTCCATCCTGTCCGTTGACGATGATGTAGTCTCCCACCTGGAAAGGCTTGAACAGAAGAAGCATCATTCCTCCGGCCAGGTTGGAAAGTCCGCCCTGCAGGGCAAGACCCAAAGTAACACCGGCAGTTCCAAGAAGTGCTGCCAGGGATGATTCTTTCACACCAAAACTTGTGGATATGTTAAAGAGCAGAAGTATGTAAAGCACGATCTTGACCAGGGATGACATAAACTGCGCCACACCTGTATCCAGTCTGGATTTTGTCAGTGATTTTCTGACAAACTTTACGATCCATTTAATTACCGTGCTGCCCACCCAGAAAGCAACAATGGCCAGAACAACCTTGATTCCAAATTTTGTGATGTCCGGAAGATAATTCTCAAACATCTGCTTATACTGGCTTACCTGACTTCCTACCTCCTGCACAGTCTGTACAGTACTGTCCAAATAAAATCCCTCCTGTCTGATTATGTTTCTGCTATAGCCGGACTCTATAATCCGCATCTGGTAATATAATAATACAGCAGCGGTTTTTCCCTGTAAAACCGATTTCTCCGGTTTTGTAAAAGATCAGGTATAAACCACTGCTGTATCTTTATTATAATTCTGTTGTATTTCTTTTTATTTATTAATTCCCTTCATGGAAAGACTGATACGCTTCTTCTTCAGATCCACGCCAAGAACACGGACATCCACAATATCTCCCACGCTGACTGCTTCCAGCGGATGTTTGATAAATTTCTCACTCATCTCGGAAATATGGACCAGACCGTCCTGATGAACTCCGATATCTACAAAAGCACCGAAGTCAATAACATTGCGGACAGTTCCCTTCAGTACCATACCCTCTTTCAGGTCTTTCATATCCAGGACATCGGTACGGAGGATCGGTTTCGGCATCTCATCTCGTGGATCTCTGGCCGGTTTTTCCAGCTCTTTTACGATATCACGAAGAGTCGGCTCACCGATCTCCAACTCTTTTGCCAGTTTTCCGTAATCGCGGATCTGTCTGGAAATGCCAGTAAGTTTACGCTCTGCCACATCTTCCGGTGTGTAGCCAAGTTTTTCCAGGAGTTTTTTGGCTGCGTCGTAGCTCTCCGGATGGACACTGGTTGCATCCAGAGGATTTTTGCCCCCTGTGATCCGTGTGAAACCTGCACACTGCTCAAAAGCTTTCGGTCCCAGCTTGGCAACTTTCAGAAGTTCTCTTCTTGTCTGGAAACGGCCGTTTTCTTCACGGTAAGTGACGATATTTTTTGCGATGGTTTTGCTGATTCCGGAAATGTATTCCAAAAGGGATGCGGATGCGGTATTCAGATCCACGCCGACTTTATTAACACAGTCTTCTACAACGCCGTTCAATGCTTCGCCAAGCTTCTTCTGGTTCATGTCATGCTGATACTGGCCCACACCGATGGATTTCGGGTCGATCTTTACAAGCTCTGCCAGCGGGTCCTGAACACGTCTTGCGATGGATGCGGCACTTCTCTGTCCCACATCGAAATTCGGGAACTCTTCTGTTGCAAGCTTGCTTGCAGAATATACGGAAGCTCCTGCCTCGTTGGTGATCACATACTGAACTTTTTCCGGGATTTCCTTAAGAAGTTCCACGATGATCTGCTCGGACTCCCTGGATGCGGTTCCGTTTCCTACGGAAATCAGGGTCACGTGATATTTGCTGATGAGTTTTTTGAGGGTTTCCTTGGCTGCACGGATCTTGTTCTCGTTGGTAGGCGCTGTTGGATAGATCACTGTAGTATCCAGAACTTTTCCGGTTGGATCTACCACTGCAAGCTTACATCCCGTACGGAACGCCGGGTCCCATCCAAGAACTACCTGCCCCGCAATTGGAGGCTGCATGAGAAGCTGCTCCAGGTTTTTGCCAAAGACATGGATAGCACCGTCTTCTGCTGCCTCTGTAAGGGCACTTCGGATTTCACGCTCAATGGCCGGTCCGATGAGACGTTTGTAGCTGTCCTCAATGGCTTCTTTCAGCACCGGTGTGGTATTGGGATTGTCGCGGACGATCACCTGTTTCTCCAGATAGAGGATGATCTCTTCCTCAGGTGCAAGGATCTTTACAGTGAGGAATTTCTCTTTCTCACCACGGTTCAGGGCAAGGACACGATGGCCGGCAAGCTTCTTCACCGGCTCCTCGAAATCATAATACATCTCGTATACGGACTGCTCTTTCTCATCTCTCGCAGTGGAACAGATCGTTCCTTTATCCATGGTTCTTTTACGGATGCTGATACGGTAGTCTGCCTCATCAGAAATATGTTCCGCAAGGATATCCCTGGCGCCGCTGATGGCTTCTTCCACAGTTTTGACTTCTTTCTCTTCTGAAAGAAATGCTTTCGCCTCTTCCTCAAGAGGTTTCTTCGTCATCTGAAGAAGAATGATATCCGCCAGCGGTCCCAGGCCTTTTTCCCTGGCAATGATAGCTCTTGTACGGCGTTTCGGCCGATATGGGCGGTAAAGATCTTCTACCACTACAAGTGTCTGCGCTGCCTCGATCTGTTTCTTCAGTTCCGGAGTCAGCTTGCCCTGTTCCTCGATGCTTCCGAGAACCTGGGCTTTTTTGTCCTCAAGGTTTCTTAAATAGGCAAGTCTTTCGTTAAGGTTACGAAGCTGTTCGTCATTGAGTGTACCGGTTGCTTCTTTGCGGTATCTGGAAATAAAAGGAATGGTACAGCCTTCGTCGATCAGTTTGACTGCTGCCTCGACCTGCCATTTCTCAACGTTCAATTCTCTGGTAATTACCTGAATAATATCCATTTTTATCTTTCTCCCGTTGTTTCAAATTTGCCTGAGGCTGCATTTCCATCTTTACACAGCTTCTGACATTTATCAAAGATCAATCTGTGCGATCACGTCTTTCAGAGCATTAGCGCTTGCGTGAAGCTTCTCTGTCTCCTCCTCGGTCAGAGGAACACGGACAATTCGTTTCACACCATTCGGTCCGATGGAAGCCATAGTGCTAAGACATACGTCTTCAATGCCATACTCTCCGTGAAGCATGGTTGATACACTGACTATTGTATCAGATGCTGCAAGAAGAAGCGAGCAAAGTCTGCAGACAGATACGGCTACCGCATAAAATGTGGCACCTTTCTTGGCAATAACAGTTGATCCTGAAGTATGAACATACTCCAGAACTTCCTCTCTGTCAAGTGGCGGCAGATCTTTCTGATCCTCATGAACGATCTTGTCAAATTCATCAAGGGTCGCACCTGCAACAAAGGCTCTTGACCACGGTACAAAGGAAGTATCTCCATGCTCTCCGAATACATAGGCGTGGATGTTTTTCTCAGATACACCGTAGTGCTGAGAAAGTCTGCAGCGGAGACGGGCAGTGTCCAGTGCAGTTCCGGAACCAAGGATCTGGCGCTCCGGAAGACCGGAAATTTTTGCAAATGCATACGTCATAATGTCACATGGATTACTTACAATAATATAAAGCGCCTTAGGAGCCACCTTTACGATCTCCGGAGTGATACTTTTCATGATGTTGACATTAGTCTGTGTCAGCTCGATACGTGTCTGTCCTGGCTTTCTGGCAATACCGGAAGTGATGATGACAATATCAGAATCAGCTGCATCCGGATAATCTCCTGCCACGATGGAGATCGGTTCACGGAAACTGGTTCCCTGGTCAATGTCCATGACCTCGCCCTCTGCCTTCTGTTTGTTGATGTCGATCAGGACGATTTCTGAGGCAATGCTCTTCTGTGATAAGGTGTAGGCGATGGTTGCACCTACGCTTCCTGCTCCGATGATCGTAATTTTACTGCTCATGTTTGTTCTCCTTTCAGCGTTGTTTGTCACATAAATAACAATTTTAATTACACATATTCAAACATAACATAAAATATAGTTGTATGCAATAAAATTATGGCTGTATTTTCCAGGATGTTTTGCGTTAATTATTGATGTAATTCAAATTTCTTTTTATATATTCTGTCTTTTTTTTTATTATTCTGTGTATTGATCTGTTATTTTTTTGTCGATATAAGGGTAAAAAGGTAGAATATCTCCTTATACATGAACATAAAAACCCCGGGAACTTCCTGGATTTTGTGAAGTTCCCGGGGACTTTGACTTAGATCAAGAGTGTTGGTTATAGTCAAGCAGATATTCGCAATCCGCATTCGCTACTTGCTCATAACCGAATAACTGCTTTGCAGTTAATTCGGTTATTTTTTTGCCTGTGCAAGTGCTTTCTGCGCTGCTCCGAGAATGCCCTCGGATGAGAGTGTCGCACCACTGACAGTATCAATGCCATCTGCAGTCTGGTTTGCCATAATCTGCGGATAAATGGTATTCCATGCCTCATTAAAGAATTCCGGAGTATCATTATTCGTCTGTGTAATCTCAACAATCTGACCTCCTGAGATGGTTACGGTCAGTCTTGTTTTGCCACCATATCCAAAAGCTGAGCCCTGATAAGTTCCGTCATTATACATTCCTGCAGGGGTCGGTTCCGGATCTTCGGTAGGCTCCGGTGTTACATCAGGATTCTCCGGATCTGGAGTCGGTGTTACATTTGGGTCATCCGGATCGGTTGTAGGTTCCGGTGTTGCCGTTGGAACCGGAGTTGCGGTCGGCTTCGGCGTTGCCGTTGGTTTCGGTGTTGCCGTTGGCTTTGGTGTCGGTTTCTTTGTCGGAGTTGGAGTTACTTTCTTTCCATATTCTGGATTAAGCGCAGACTTCAGAGCCTTTTTCACAGCATTCAGAATTCCGTTGGAGGAGTAGGTTGCTCCGCTGACGGTATCAATATCGTCTACATAATTCGTTCCCACAATCTGCTCTTCCAGCACACTCCACGCTTTTTCAAAAAACATCGGAGTATCTGAGTTTTCCTGTTTTACCGCTGTGATGATTCCATCCTTGATGGTTACGGTCACTTTTACATCTCCGCTGTAACCTTTTGCGGATGCTTTGTATGTACCATCCAGATATTTTTTCGGACTGTCAGGATCTGGATTTGCAGTTGGCTTTGGTTTCTTTGAAGGGGCTTTTGTTGGCGTTGGTGTGGAGGTTGCCACAGGTGCAGGGGTGACCTGCTGGCTGCTTCCATCTGCCGCTGCCTGGGATAATGCATTCTGGACTGCCTGGATAATTCCGTTGGAAGAATAGGTTGCTCCGCTGACTGCGTCTACATTTGGTGTATTTCCTGCGATCATTTTGCTGATCACTCCCTGGGCAGATGCAAAATAGGAAGCCGTTTCACCGGAAGCGTCCAGGATATCAATAGCTGCAATTTTTCCTCCACTGACCGTTACACGAACACGGATGGTTCCGCCGAATCCGGTTCCGGAGCCTTCGTAGGTTCCGTCTTTATATCCATTTGCCGGAACATCTGCTACAGGAGTCTGGGTAGAGCCCTGTCCGGCTGCACTGGCATTATTTCTGGCTGATTCTGATACGGTTCTTTTTCCTGAGCTCTTTTTTGCTGCTGTTTTTTTCGTACTTTTCTTAGATGTGCTTTTCTTGGACGTGCTGCTCTTTTTTGCTGCAGTACTGCTGTCTACTGAATCGGAAGTCTCCTCATATCCGAGATATTTTTCCAGTTCAGAAGCAGACATGACCGTTGTGTCTGCTTTCTGGACAGATTCCGTATTTGCATCAGAGCCCTGTGCTTTTATACCTGAAAATACAAGTGCCGCAATGACAGCAGCTGCAGGGATCAGCTTTGGCCAGGGTACTTTGGGTGTGCCATTTTCAGCTGGCTTTTTGTCTTTTAAATCTTTTTCCATAATTCTTTTTCTCCCCTCTTTTTGTGCGGCTTCTGTCAGGTATATGCTCTTTACGGCGTTTCCGGTCATTTTCCGAACCGCCACAGAAAATGAGCAGACCTCTGCCGCAGATATTTCCGTATACCTGCGGCAGAGGTTCCTACTCTTTGATGAACCGTTGTATTATTTAACAGTTACCACAAATTTCTTTGTAATTCCGTTGCATTTAACTGTGATGGTTGCTTTACCTTTGCTGATTCCTTTTACAACACCTTTGCCTGTTACGGTTGCAACTTTCTTGTTGCTGCTTGTGTATGTAACAGTGGATACTGGTGTTGCTTTGGATCTGATGGTTGTTGTTTTTCCTTTTGCAATTGTTGCAGAGGATTTTGTAAGTGTAAAGGTCGGGTTCTTAACTGTCAGCTTGTAGGTTGCTTTCAGTTTTCCGCTTGTTGCTGTAATTGTTACAGTTCCGGCTTTGATTCCCTTTACGGTACCTGTCTTGCTGTTTACTGTTGCGATCTTTGTATTGCTGCTCTTATATGTTACAGAGGATACTCCGGCCAGTGTTGCTTTTACAGTGGCTGTTTTTCCTTTGTAAACAACTGCAGATTTCTTTGCGAATTTTACAGATGGAGCTTTTACAGTTACTTTGCAGGTTGCTGTTGCGTTTCCGCAGTTTGCAGTGATCACTGCAGTTCCGGCTTTCACACCTTTTACAACACCTGTGCTTGATACTGTTGCTACTGCTTTGTTGCTGGTTGTATATGTTACTGTCTTAGCTGTATCATTTGAAGCTGCCTTCAGAGTAACTGTTTTTCCTGTGTAAATGGTTGCAGATGTTTTGTCAAGAGCAACTGTCACTTTTACAAGAGCTGCTTCTGCTGCCTTAAGATGCTCAAGTGCCTCATCAACCTCTGCCTGTGTTGCATCTTCTCTTGCAAGAAGCTCTTCTGCCTCCTGAAGCTCTATCTGCATTGCTGCCCAGGTCGCTTTTGTATAATCGTTCTCAGCAAGTGCTTTTGCTGTTTCAACCTCTTTTGTAAGAGCTGTTGTGTCTGCCGGATCTTCCGCTGGTTTTACAATATTTGCATCTGTAGCCTGTACTACAAAGCTGTAGTCTGCATAGCCAAGTGCATATACGGTCAGTCTCCAGTATCCGGTTCCGTCTGTTCCTTCCGGAAGCTGGCATCTTAAAGAATCGGTAAGTCCAAGCTGGATTCCCATGGCTTTATGCATCCAGTTATCTGCCGCAAACTTGGTTCCGAAAGATCTCAGCACCTTTGTTCCTGTAGCGTCATCTCCACAGTAATCCCAACGTACTGCCTGCATGTTTGCTCCAAGATCTCCGTATCCGTCTCCTGTAATATCTACACGGAGGAATTCTCCGTAGCTTCCGCTTGCATCTTTTACAGTCGGTGTTACATTTGTCGCTGTTTTCTGAGCCTGATCCTTGATTCCGGAATCTGCTCCTGTTTTTCTTGCCTCAAATGTAAAGCTGTCGCCGTTTTTCACTGCATATTTCAGACCGTTGGTATCTGCTGTTACTGCTGCTGTTGCTGTATAGGCGCTCAGCTGTACCTCACCATATCCACCTTCCAGTACACCATCATTGGTAACTACGTTGTATTTCTGGCAAAATGCTGCATAATCTTCTGTTCTTACAGCAACCGGAACGTATTTCAGGCCATATACTTCATAATGATCCATATCTACGGTTGTTCCGTCTGCTTTTGTAATGGTTCCTTTTTTAAATCCTACAGTTTTTCCATCTGTCAGCTTGATAGTATTCTGATCCACCCATGTTGCGATCGGATATCTGCTTCCGTCCTCTGCCACGATAGTTGTCTCTGTCTGGAAGCTTCCTCTGTGAAGTCCATGGTTTGTAGTTGCTCTTGTTACCGTATCAAAAGCACCTTTGTCAAGTTCCTTATGGCCGTCCAATTCCTCAGAAGAAGTTGTATCTCCTGCTGCATACACACCTTCAGATGCCCAGTACTCTGCCCAGGTCAGGCCTGCATACACATACTGATACTCTCCCTGAAGTTCATCAGAATCCGCAAATGCCTCTGTCTCATCTTCTGCTGCTGTAAATTCGTCTGCACCGGAAGCTTCTTCCTCCGTATTCTCTGCTGCGCTTTCCTCTGTGATCTCATCAGCGCTCTGGTCCTCTGCCGCAATTTCTTCTGCATCAGCAGCCTCTCCCGCAGCTGCCTCGTAATCGGAAACCTCAGCAATCTCTTCCTCATCGCTCTGCTCGGTTTCGTCTGCTACAATGCTGCTGTCCAGGTCTGTTGCCATTACAGCTGTAGGAAAACTTGTTGCTGCCACTGCAAGACTTAAGATGCAGGGAGCCGTTTTTTTCAGTAAATTCCACTTATGCATTACTTATTCCTCCTAAAAATATGAAATATTTATAGAAACCTTTCCAGGGGTTACTACCGTAAATACCGTCAAACTGCTTTGAAACTTACGTTTATTCGATGATATCCTCCACGCTGTAGGAATCCGCAAGCAGGCTGAACCGCTCTTTCATCCCCTCAGTGAGATACACATGGTGATTTTCATCCACAAAGAGTCCGTCCGCACCGTAAGTTTTCAACAGTTCGGCACCTTTTTCCACCCCCAGCACAAAACATGCGGTGGAAAGTGCGTCTGCCTCAAGGCCTGTGTCGCAGACTACCGTAACTCCGGTCACTCCGCTTTTTGCCGGATAACCGGTGGACGGATCCATAATGTGGTGATACCTTACACCATCTTCGATAAAATATTTCTCATAATCTCCGGATGTGGAAAGAAATTCTGTGCCATTTAAAGCAACCACACCAAGATAATCGTCGTCATTTTCAGCACGGGGATCTGTCACTGCCACGTTCCAGGAAGAACCATCCGGTTTGCTTCCATAGGTCATGACACTGCTTCCCCCAAGGTTCATAAGTGCCGCAGAAACATCCTTCTGTGTTTCCAGATATTCCAGAATCGAGTCACAGCCAATTCCTTTTCCGGCTGCACCAAGATCCAGCGAACATCCCTCGTCCATGCGGATCGTCGTTCCGTCAAGAGAAACTTTCTGATATCCGGAATCTTTCAGAACATTTTTGATTTCTGCTTCTTCAGGAATTTTCTGATTTTCCCCGCCAATATCCCACAGACGGATCAGTTTTCCGATGGTCGGATCAAAAGCTCCGTCAGAATCTTTCGCAATTTTCAGAAGGCGTTCCAGATATCCGGAAAGTTCATCGGAAATCTCCTTATCTTTTCCGCTGTCTGCGTTCACCTTGTAAATCTGGGAACTTTCATTGGTCCATGAAAGAAGGTTTGTTTCCACATCTGTCAGTACAGATGTCAGTTTACTGTTTATATCGTCTCCTGTGGTATAAAGTGTTTCTGATACCACAGTATCCATGGCAAAATCTGTATTGGTATATGTCTGTATGTCATTTTCCGAAGCTACGCATAATACAGGAAAAACCATGGTAATTCCTGCAGCTGCAGCCGTTGCCAGAAAAGCTTTCTTTTTCAGAGCATGAGATCTCATAGATTAATTTCCCTCATTTGTTCCAATGTGAATATTTTTTCTCGGACAGGTTGCCGCACATGCGTGGCAGCAAAGACATTCGCCGGACCTGGCCGTGTCGCCGTCAATATCCAGATGAGCCGGACATCTTTTTTTACAGAGACCGCATTTCGGCGGACATTTTTCACGGTTTCTCTGAAAAAGTGCTCCCAGAAGGATCGGCATTAATGCAAAAACCGCTCCCATAGGGCAGAGAAACTGGCAGAAAAAACGTTCCTGTGTACACATTCCCACCATGATCAGAACCAGAATCACGATTCCCGCCAGATATTTACTGTTAGGGAAACGTCCTGCTGTAATCATGGAAAAAACATCCCACGGGCTGGTTCCTGTAAGCTTTCCGTATACTCCTGTAAGGCAGGAAAGTAAAATCAGGGCCAGTACGATATATTTGACTTTCTGAAGTCTGTGTACCATTCTTTCAGAAAGAGCTGGTTTCTTTTTTTTATGAAAACATTTCATCCAGATCAGAGAAAAACCTTCATACACGGCATCTCCAAAAGATCCGAATGCACATGCATATCCGCAGAAATGTCTTCCGAAAAAACACGTAAAGATCAGAAGCACTGCTGTTACAGTCAGAAAGGAGTTCCACTCTACCGGCTGACCGGCCGCAATGGCGAGAAAAATTGATTTGATTCCCGCAAAAGCTGTGGAAAACAGAGACGGGGCAGCAATAAAAAATGCCAGCTGTATCCCCGCACGCATCAGCCTTACTTCCCGCTGTCTTTTTTTCATGAATTTTCCGCCTTTCCAAGTGCATCATCCACCGCATTCAGGATTCCTGTAGAACTGAAAGTTGCTCCTGATACAGTATCCACATCTGTACTCTGCGCACTTAAGATGGAATCGATCACACTCTCTGCCTGTGAAAGATATGCGCTGTCCTCACCTGGTGCACTGACCACATTAATGGATGTAATTTCATCACTGGCAAGTGTCACTTCCACCTGAATGGTTCCGCCGTATCCATCAGCTTCTCCTGTGTAAGTTCCATCTTTATATACGTTATCGGAATCTGGCGCTGCTGTGTCCTCCGCGTTTGCATTGGATGTCTTGCCGTCCGAAGTGTCTGCTGCCTTGTCACCGTCTGTTGAATCTGCATTACTGCTGTCAGTTCCTGTGGATGCTGCCTGATTCTGCATACGGTTTGCATAGCTTGTCTCCAGTGCACTGAGAAGTTCATTCTGCTGCTCCTGAAGCGTGTCTACCTTATCTGTCAGAGCCGAAATTTCTTTTTCGTTTGCCTGGGCTTTCATACTGCTGTTATAAAAAAGCACAGCCAGAACTACCAGCAGTAAAGAAATCACTCTCATATAAAAATTCTGGTTTTTCATCTCTTTTCTCCCCTGTATTTAGTCAGTCAGATATTCACAGTCCGTTCCTATCATCTGCACATAACCGTTTTTTGAATAAGTTATATATCTTTTACTCATATTTATAGATTAGTTCTAATTAATCATTTTTCTTTAATTAGATATTGCTAACTTACAGCTAGGTATTATATCACCTGATTTTTTTCTTGTCTATACTTTTTGTTAGTACGCGGTAACTTTTTTCTCCGTATCTTTAATTTTTGCTGTAACTTTTCCAGATATTGGTTAGATATCCTTAACTTATATTTGCCTTTTGAATGGGAGTATGATATGATTTTTTCTGAATCTGTGACAGAAACGGAGTTTTTATTTTGAAGAAAAAAGAAGTGATTTTTATTGCCGGGATCCTGATTCTGGCCGGGGTTCTCTGGCTTGGTTTTCAGATCACAGGGAAACGTTCCCACAATACGATCCGTATTACCGTTGACGGAAAAGAATTCGGAACTTATTCTCTTTCCCAGGATCAGGTCATACATATCGGAGACACCAATGTCTGCGAGATCAAAAACGGAAAAGTTACCATGATCGAAGCAACCTGTCCGGATCATTACTGTATGAAACAGAAAGCTGTGGATGAACATGGCGGTTCTATTATCTGTCTTCCTAACAAAGTGGTGATAGAAGGAGAAAATACCACGGAGGATTCGGATTCGAAGAGTTCACCGAAGATTGATGCGGTGACATAAGATGAAGATGTTACGGAATATATGCGTAATGTGCGTTCGCCATGCAGTTCTCCTCCGACAGATGACATTTGGTCCGGGGCACATCTGTAACAAATGAAAGGGTTTATTTATGAAACGAAAAACAGCTTATCTTGGATTATTTTCCGCAGTAGCGATCATTTTGGGATATGTGGAGTCCCTGATTCCTGTGTTTGCAGGAATTCCGGGAATCAAGCTCGGACTTGCAAACCTGGCAGTGCTTTTTATCCTGGATCGGTATTCTGCGAAAGAGGCGGCTCTTGTGTCCGTTGTCAGGATACTTGTGATTGGGTTTATGTTTGGAAATCTGTTCAGTATTTTATATAGTATGGCTGGCGCCGCGCTTAGTTTGACTGTGATGAATCTGCTGAAAAAACATTCCGGGTTTAGTCTGATCGGGATCAGTGTGGCTGGTGGGGTTACGCACAATATTGGGCAATTGATCGTTGCCATGATCGTGGTGAGTAATACGAGTCTGATGGTTTATGCACCGGCACTGCTGGTGGCCGGGGTCCTGGCGGGGATTCTCATAGGTGTTTTGACAAAGGAAGTTGTGGGACGACTTCCTTTGAATCTGTAATGTTTGTGTGTTTTTCTTTTTTGGATTGTGATTTTTACTTTGTGAAGTGGATTTTTGAAGTGTGTGTGTTTCTTTTTGGGATTATGGTTTTTACTCTGTGAAGTGGATTTTTGAAGTGTGTGTGTTTCTTTTTGGGATTATAGTTTTTACTTTATGAAAGTAGGAAATTTGCGAGAAGGGGAAGCACTCATAGTTGCGAAGGCCGTCTCCCCTTCTCGCGCTCTTCCCCTCCTGGCCACGCCGCTGTGATGCGTTATGGAATGTGTAACTTTATCGGCTCAGTCCTGTATTCTGCTGTACTGGCAGTGTCAGGCTGAGCCGATTGTTGGTTCAGGGCGGACGGGAAAGCGGCCTGCGTAGCAGGCCTGTTCCCTGAATTACAGCGTATAACTTGTATGGCTGTTATTTCACTGTTATTCAGAAACAGGTCTGCTTCGCAGACCGCTTTTTGTACGGAGCGAATAAAAAACACTTCGTCAATATATTTACGTCAGCATAAATCGGCTCAACTTTCCGCAGCCGACACAGTAGAATCCATCGCCCCGCCAATACTTTCACACATTCTCACAGCCTACAACAACTGCGTGCCCGGAAAGGGGGAGCTCGAGGGGGAAAAGCGGGCTTCGCAACTTTGAGTGCTTTCCCCCTCGTACCTGCCCATGCCAAAATGGTCCCCCTGAAAGGAAAAAATGCTTACGCTTCTAGTATCCTCCCTGGAAAGGAAAAAGCCTACGCCTCTAGTATCCTCCCCGGAAAGGAAAAAGCCTACGCCTCTAGTATCCTCCCTGGAAAGGAAAAAGTCTACGCCTCTAGTATCCTCCCTGGAAAGGAAAAGTCTACGCCTCTAGTATCCCCTCCAGAAAGAAGATGCCCGCCGCATCCAGGCGCCCTCGCCGGGAGGCATCAGGCTTCGGTTTCATCATGAAACTGAGGAACCGGTGTCACCGGGGGATACGGCTCCGCCGGTGGCTCATCAAATTCTCCGGAAATATTCCGATAGAAAACTGCCATGCAGGTTTCTATATAAGGCACCAGCCAGATCAGTGCCAGATAAAGCGTAAACATGGAAAAAATAATCCACGGTATAAAACTTAAGAGCATTTTCAAATACTCCCAGTAGTGCCCCTTCATAAGTTTCGCACTTGCTTTCAGTGCCTGTGTTCCTTTCATGTCCGGATTATCGGACAGAATATAATAACTCATGGTGAAAGGCATGGCTATCAGCAGGTTCAGCCCAAACCCGAGAAGTGTCAGCAGCATATAAGTCACTGCCCAGTTCATCTGCTCTTCCACTGTATTTCCCATATCGCTTGTGAACGAAAACCACGCCAGTGGAAGTGATGTCACCAGATTGATCAGTGCCAGCACAAAGGATGCCACGATCACATGGTCTGGCTGGTGGCTGAAAAAGTACAGAAGATCTCCAAAAGAATATGCTTCCCTTCTGGAAATATTCAGGTAGATCCGGTAAAGTCCTGCGGAAAAAACGCAGATCACCAGAGAAAGGATAAAGCTGAATACTTCTCCTCCGATGATCGCGTACGCGGAATCTCCCGGAAAAAGTGCTGTGGAAATGTAGCTTGAAACCACACTCATCGCCGCAACCGCAATACTGCCGATCACCGGAACCGTAAAATTACCAGTCAGCGTTTCCCTTGCAAGCTTCTTACAGCCCTTCAGATTTTTTCTCATAAAAATTCTCTCCTTATGAACGGCCACATCTTTCCGGCGGACAGCCCGAATGCACGCACCGTTCCGTTATAGAAGGCGGAGACTTATACCAAGCCTCCGCCCCGTCATTTCTCATTTTCGCTCTGGCATATCCTGCTGCTTATGCTGCATAACTGCACGCCAGATCATTTTTCTGCAATGTCAAACGGATATTCGCAATTCGCAATCCGCATTCACTACGCAGCTCTACACCGATTAACTGCTTCGCAGTTTATCCGGTTAATCTGCAAGATTAAACGCATCATGTACCGCATTCATGGCACGTACGCCATCTTTCTCATTGATGAGAACAGTCACACGGATCTCAGATGTCGCGATCATATTGATGTTCACGCCCTCATTATAAAGGCTCTCGAACATTTTTGCGGCAACACCCGGATTACTCATCATACCAGCTCCCACGATGGAAAGTTTGGCGATGTTTTTCTCCGCATGAAGCTCATCATAGCCGATGCGTGCCTGGTTGGATTCCAGGACTGCCATTGCATCGTCCAGATCATTTTTATCAACAGTAAAGGAAATATCCTTGGTTCCGGCACGGCCGATAGACTGAAGGATCATATCCACATTGATATTTTTCTTGGCCAGGGTATCAAAAAGCTTAAATGCTACTCCTGGTGAATCTTTAAGTCCGATCACAGCAATACGTACTGCATCTGTATCCAGAGCAACACCGCTGATCAGCATTCTCTCCACTGTTACTTCCTCCTTTACCACAGTTCCTTCGCTGTTGTTGAGACTGGAACGTACCACCAGCGGTACACCGTATTTCTTCGCCATCTCCACAGAACGGTTATGAAGCACTCCCGCACCCAGAGTTGCCAGATCCAGCATCTCATCGTAAGTGATCTCCTTAAGCTTGCGGGCTTTCGGAACCTTACGGGGGTCAGCAGTATAAACGCCATCCACATCGGTATAGATCTCACAGGCATCTGCATGAAGCGCTGCTGCAAGAGCTACGGCTGTGGTATCCGAACCTCCACGGCCAAGTGTGGTGTAATCATTATATTTATCAATGCCCTGGAATCCTGTAACCACAACAATTCTGCGGTTATCCAGTTCTCTGCGGATACGTGCGGCATCGATCTTTTTCAGACGGGCACTGCCGTGTGCGCTTGTTGTGTGCATAGCCACCTGAAATGCATTCAGGGAAACTGACGGTACTCCCAGGCTGTCCATAGCCATGGCCATCAGTGCTACCGACATCTGTTCTCCGATGGTAAAAAGCATATCCATCTCACGTTTCGGAGGTTTATCGTTGATATCTTTCGCCATGGTGATCAGCTCATCGGTATATTTACCCATTGCGGAAAGCACGACCACCACGTCGTTTCCTTTTTTATAATCTTCGATACATCTTCTGGCAACATTAAAGATACGCTCTTTGTTTGCCACAGAAGTACCGCCGAATTTTTTTACGATTAACATGTTCTTATTTCTCCTCAGGCATCAATCCTTCACGCGGATCATTGCCAGTACTTTTCCGGTAAGCTTACTGATCTTCTCTTTATATTCAGCCTGCTTCATCACCGGTGTGATAAATCCGAATTCGTCCGGAAGGTCATCCGGCTCGATAGTCTGTACATCACCGAAAGCTTTTTCTACTTCATCCATAGTAGTATCAGACACACGTACAAAGAAGCGTCCCTCTACGTCATCCACATCCATAAGCTCCAGGGCATGGCTGTTCCAGTTTGTCATGATATTTCTGTGGAGATGTTTTGCCTCATCCACAACATCCGCAACAACAGCACTTGCGGTCGGAAGTTTACCTGCTCCGCTTCCGTAGAACATGGCGTCTCCGAGAACATTTCCGTGTACAAATACTGCGTTGAATACATCATTTACACTGTAGAGCGGGCTCTCCTGTCCTACCAGGAACGGCGCTACCATCGCATAGAAGGAATCTCCAACTCTGCGGCTTGTGGCAAGAAGTTTAATGGTCATGCCAAGTTCTTTCGCATATTCCATGTCTGCCGGTGTGATCTTTGTGATTCCTTCTGTATAAATATTCTCGTAATTCAGGAATTTTCCGTATGCAAGTGAGGAAAGGATCGCGATCTTGCGGCATGCGTCAGCGCCCTCTACATCTGCAGTCGGATCTGCCTCAGCGTAACCCTTCGCCTGGGCTTCTTTCAGAACTGTGTCAAAATCACAATTCTCCGTGCTCATCTTATAAAGCATGTAGTTGGTTGTTCCGTTAAGGATTCCTGTGATCTCATCGATCTCATCTGCTGTCAGTGAGGAATTCAGTGCGCGGATGATCGGGATACCGCCGCCACAGCTTGCCTCAAAAAGGAAGTTGATATTTTTTTCTCTGGCGATCTCCATAAGCTCGGAACCATGTTTGGCTACCAGGGCCTTATTGGATGTGCTTACACTCTTTCCTGCCTGAAGAGCTCTTTTTACAAAGGTATAAGCAGGCTCGATCCCGCCCATAACCTCAACGACAATATCCACTTCTGGATCGTTTACGATCACTTCATAATCATGAACCAGAACTTTCTCAACCGGATCTCCCGGAAAATCTCTTAAATCGAGAACGTATTTGATGTTGATCTCATCTCCGGCTCTTTTGTTAATGCTCTCATGATTGGTGTTGATTACTTCAACAACTCCGCTTCCTACTGTACCGTAGCCTAATACTGCTATGTTTATCATATGCTTACTCCCTGCCTAAAATTTTCAAATAGTGTATACCGTCTCTCTGTTCAATATCCTCCACCATAGCTTCTGCGTCGCCTTCTCCCGGAAGGATGTCAACGCTCAGCGTCAGTGTTGCAACTCCGTTAATGGGAATACTCTGATGTATGGTCAGGATATTACCGTGAAAACGGGCAATCGTCTGCAGCACCATTGATAAAAGTCCCGGCTCGTCGTCCATCTGAATGATAAAGGTGATGGTCTTTCCCCTGGTCTCCTCGTGGAAAGGAAAAATATCGTCCTTATATTTGTAAAAAGAGCTACGGCTGATCCCGGTCTTTTCAGCAGCTTCCTGAACAGTAGCCACACGGTTGGATTCCAGCAGCCTCTTGGCCTCAACAACCTTAAGAAGTACTTCCGGCACTGCCCTCTCTCTTACTACATAGTATTTTTTCTTCTCAACCTGTTTCTGCATAGCAACCTCTCTAGTTGCTGTTCACATTGTGTGCAGCAACCTTTCTGTCCGTTTCATAAAGACAAGTGTTTTTGTACAAAAGATATATTATCATAATAAAAGAAACTCCACAAGCGATTTTTTGCCTGCGGAGTCCTTTTCTCTGTCTTTATGGGGTTCCGTGACAGTAATGTTATTCTTTCTTTTTCGCCAGCGCGATCCATTTCAGGTATGCATTGATAAAGATGTCAATACCACCGTCCAGAACTGCGTCAACATTACCGGTTTCTTCATTGGTTCTATGGTCTTTTACCATGGTGTATGGCTGCAGGACATAGGAACGGATCTGGTTTCCCCAGCCGATATCTGTCACTTCGCCTCGAATGCCGGAAAGTTTCTCCTCAGCTTCCTGCTGTTTCAGAAGATACAGTTTGGCTTTCAACATCTGCATGGCCTTGTCCTTGTTCATGTGCTGAGAACGTTCATTCTGGCACTGTACCACGATTCCTGTAGGGAAATGGGTGATACGGATCGCAGAGGATGTCTTGTTGATGTGCTGTCCACCGGCACCGCTGCTTCGGTAGGTATCAATACGGATATCATCATCATTGATCTCAACGTCCAGATCTTTCTTGATATCCGGCATAACATCACAGGATACAAAAGATGTCTGTCTCTTTCCTGCCGCATTAAACGGGGAAATACGTACAAGACGGTGAACACCTTTCTCGGATTTCAGATAACCGTAGGCGTTCTCTCCGTTTACCTGGAAGGTTACGGATTTCACACCGGCCTCATCACCGTCAAGGTAATCCAGTACTTCCAGTGCAAATCCTTTTTTCTCCGCCCATCTGCTGTACATACGGTAAAGCATTCCACACCAGTCGCATGCCTCTGTACCACCGGCTCCTGCGTTCAGCTTAATGATGGCATTCTCTCCGTCATACTCTCCGGAAAGAAGTGTCTTCACACGGATGCTGTCAAAGCTTGCCTGGAATTCGTCCAGCATTTCCTGGATCTCAGGGATGATCTCCGGATCATTCTCCTCATATCCCATCTCGATCATGGTTTCCATATCTTCCATCTGTGTTTCCAGATTATGGTATGTCTCAATATCATCCTTGAGACTCTTTAACTGTTTCATCTTCATCTGAGATACTTCTGCGTTATCCCAGAAATCAGGCGCTTCCATCTCGCGCTCTAATTCTTCGACCTTCTGCTCTTTGTTAGCGAGGTCAAAGTGAATCCCTCACTTCCACTAATGGCTCTGTGTATGTTGCAAGAATACTCTTGAACTGATCTAACTCAACCACAGCTTCACCTTCTTTCTATATATTGATGCAGGAACTCCTGCCTGTCTTATACAATACCATATGGGCCTGAAAATTACAACGAAAACGTGGTTCAGGCATTTCTATTTTATCTGCGACAATTCATAGATATCCCCTCTCCGGTGCTTCAGAAGAGGCAGCTGTTCCCGGACTTTTTTTACCTCCTCCAGGTCCAGTTCCGCAACTTTTACGTCCGGCTTTTCTTCCATTTCCATGAGGACTTTTCCCCAGGGATCCACGGCAATGGAATGGCCCCAGGAATGGTATCCGACATTCAGGTCTCTGGCAGGTGCGGCCCCGAGGGTGTATACCTGATTGTCCACGGCTCTCTGGCGGAACATCAGCTCCCAATGGAGAGGACCTGTTGTCATATTAAAAGCCGCCGGCACAATGATCACCTCTGCCCCCTGATCCACCATCAGCCTGGCAAGTTCCGGAAAGCGGAAATCATAGCAGATGCAAACGCCCATCTTTCCAAATTCTGTGTCAAAAACTGTCACCTGATCTCCCGGTGTCAGGGCATCTGATTCTTTAAAATACTGGCCACCTTTTACATCAATGTCAAAAAGATGCATCTTCCGGTGTTTCCCGATCTGATGCCCGTTTCTGTCAAAAACATAGGATGTGTTGTAAATACGACCGGTTGCGTCTCTCTCCGGCATACTTCCAGCTATGAGATAAATCCCACGTTCTGCTGCCAGCCTGGAACATTTTTCCCAGGTGTCCCCGCCTTCGGATTCCGCATATTCCGGGAAGTATTTGTTCTCGTAGGAACAGCAGAACATTTCGGGCAGAACTGCCAGGTCGATTTCCTGAAGTTCCGGACTGGCAAGAATTTCTGCTGCCTGAATGATATTACGGGATTTTTCTGTATATACATGTGTCTGAAGAATTGCTGTTTTTATAACGGCCATATTATCATATCCTTTCTCTGCTCTTATACAAAAATAGCCCCACCATATCATCAGGTGAGACTATTTTTATCTTCATTCTCAGATCTTAGCCGCCTTACGTCCGCAGCACTGTTTGTATTTCTTGCCGCTTCCGCATGGGCACGGATCGTTTGGATATACTTTATCTTCTTTTCGCTGAACCGGTTTCTTCGGGCCGGCGCTGTCATCCTTGTTTGTGCCGGTTACTTTTGCAACCTGCTCACGCTCGATCTTCTGCTCTACATGAACATGATACAGCATACGTACGGTATCTTCCTGAATGGAAGTGATCATGTTGTTGAACATCTCAAATGCGTTCATCTTGTACTCAACAACCGGATCTCTCTGGCCGTATGCCATCAGGCCGATACCCTGACGGAGCATCTCCATGTCGTCGATGTGATCCATCCACTTGCTGTCGATACATTTCAGAAGAACTACTCGCTCAAGCTCACGAAGCTGCTCCGGTTCCGGGAACTCAGCCTCTTTCGCTTCATAAAGCTTCACAGCCTCTTCCTTCACGATATGCTTGATCTCATCTTTCTTATGACCTTTTACCTTCTCTGCAGTCAGAGGGTGGATTGGGATAATCGGAGTGATCGCGGTATTGAACTCATCAAGATCCCACTCCGAAGAATCCATATCATCAGAGAAGCACATATCTGTCATGCTGTCTACGATATCTGTGATCATCTTGTAGATGGCATCACGCATGTTCTCACCGTCAAGTACCTGACGACGCTCCTCGTAGATGATCTCTCTCTGCTCATTGTTAACCTGGTCATAGTCGAGAAGATTTTTACGGATTCCGAAGTTGTTGAACTCGATCTTCTCCTGCGCTTTCTCGATGGCATTGGAAAGCATCTTATGCTCAATCTGCTCATTCTCCTCAACACCAAGAGATGTGAACACTTTCATCAGTCTCTCGGAACCGAACAGACGCATCAGGTCATCCTCAAGGGAAATGTAGAAACGGGATTCACCCGGATCTCCCTGTCGTCCGGAACGTCCACGGAGCTGATTATCAATACGTCTTGACTCATGGCGCTCGGTACCGATGATCTTCAGACCGCCGGCCTCTCTTGCCACATCGTCAAGCTTGATATCGGTACCACGGCCTGCCATGTTGGTTGCGATGGTAACGGCATCTGCCTGTCCTGCCTGAGCTACGATCTCAGCCTCAAGTTCATGGAACTTGGCATTCAATACGTTATGCGGGATTCCCTCTCTCTTCAGCATTCTGCTGAGAAGTTCGGAAGTCTCGATAGTGATCGTACCAACCAGTACCGGCTGATGTTTTGCATGTGCTTCCTTAACAGCCTCTACAACTGCATTGAATTTCTCTTTCTTTGTCATGTAAACGGCATCGTCAAGGTCTTTACGCTGTACTACACGGTTGGTCGGGATCTCTACAACGTCCATGCCGTAGATATCACGGAACTCTTTCTCCTCAGTAAGGGCTGTACCGGTCATACCGCCTTTTTTATCATATTTATTGAAGAAGTTCTGGAAAGTGATGGTTGCAAGAGTCTTACTCTCTCTCTTAACCTTAACATGCTCTTTCGCCTCGATCGCCTGATGAAGACCATCCGAATAACGACGGCCCGGCATGATACGTCCGGTAAACTCATCAACGATCAGGATCTCGTCATCTTTCACAACATAATCCTGATCCTTATGCATCAGGTTATGTGCACGAAGGGCAAGGATAATGTTATGCTGAATCTCCAGATTCTCCGGATCTGCCAGGTTCTCAATATTAAAGAATTTCTCAACCTTCTTGATACCCTGTTCGGTAAGGTTGACGATCTTGTCTTTCTCATTTACAACGAAGTCACCGGTCTCGATAACTTCCTCACCCATGATGGCTGCCATCTTGGTCATCTCATGGCTGGCCTCACCACGCTCCAGCTGCTGTGCAAGGATATCACATACTTCATAAAGCTTGGTGGATTTGCCGCTCTGTCCGGAAATGATCAGAGGTGTACGTGCCTCATCGATCAGGACGGAGTCGATCTCATCGATGATACAGTAGTGAAGATCTCTCTGAACAAGCTGTTCTTTATAGATAACCATGTTATCACGAAGGTAATCGAATCCAAGTTCGTTGTTGGTAACGTATGTGATGTCACATCCATATGCCGCACGGCGTTCTTCCGGCTTCATGTCGTTAAGTACCACGCCTACAGTCAGGCCAAGGAACTCATGGACTTTACCCATCCACTCGGCATCTCGTTTAGCCAGGTAGTCGTTGACAGTTACGATGTGGACACCTTTTCCCTCAAGGGCATTCAGGTATGCAGGAAGTGTGGAAACAAGAGTTTTACCTTCACCTGTTTTCATCTCGGCGATACGGCCCTGGTGAAGGATGATACCACCGATGATCTGTACACGGTAATGCTCCATTCCAAGCACACGCTTGGCAGCCTCACGTACGGTGGCAAATGCCTCAGGAAGAAGATCATCCAGTGTTTCGCCTTCTGCAAGACGTTTCTTATATTCTCTGGTTTTGTCCCGTAACTGCTCGTCGGTAAGCTGCTGCATCTGGGACTGATAGCTCTCGGTTTTCTCAACCAGCGGCATGATACGCTTTACCTCACGCTGGCTGCGGGTTCCAAATACTTTTGAAAAAACATTCATGTTTCTGCTCCAATCATTTTATTCGAAATAGGACATTTAAGTCTCTTATCTATCCGATTCAGGATCATTCCAGGACACTGTTCGTTCCAATCATCATAATCATTCCAGTTCTCTGTTGATATCCAGATCACATATGGTATATATTCTACCACTTTCCAGTTATAAAAACAATGAACAATTAATTAACAAATCGTGTCCGGAGCTGTTCTTCTGCCCTGAAAAAAAGCTCCGGGAATCTGCAGATTTTCCACGCAGATTCCCGGAGCTTTTCTCAGTCGTTCAATATTCAGTTTTTATAAAAGATCATTCACACATGATCTCCTACAGAGACTTCTGCCTAAAACTCCGGCTCGATCAGTCCGTAAGTATTACCTTTACGTTTGTAAACTACGTTAACCTGCTCTGTCTCAGCATTGAAGAATACAAAGAAATTATGTCCAAGAAGCTCCATCTGTACGCATGCATCTTCCGGATACATTGGTTTGATTCCGAATTTCTTGGTACGGATGATCTTAACTTCCTCATCCTCTTCATAATCCTTATCAAGGTATGCTTTCTGGAAGTTTGTGGATTCCTGCTGCTTGTCAACGATCTTGTTCTTGTATTTACGAAGCTGACGCTCAATTACCTCTTCAACCAGATCGATGGATACATACATATCATTGCTTACCTGCTCGGAACGGATAATGTTACCTTTCACAGGGATTGTTACCTCGATCTTCTGGCGATCCTTCTCAACGCTTAAGGTTACTGAAATCTCAGTTTCAGGAGTAAAATACCTTTCAAGTTTACCAAGCTTGTCCTCAACAGCTGTTTTAAGTCCTTCTGTTACTGCTATATTCTTTCCACTAATAATAAATTTCATGACTTCCATCCCCTTTGCTGTTTTATGTTGCTATTATAACACATTAAGTTGAATTTTAACATCACTTTTCAAAAATTTTACAAATTTTTTCTAAATTTATTCAATATATTCCTGCAAAAGGATTTTTTTGTCATGAATATGCAACTATTCTACTTCATCTCTGCCAGAACTTCAAACGGTATGCTTCCGGCAAAAATATCCAGTGCACTGCCAACAGTCACGTCCAGTCTTCCCTGTCCTGCCCTTCGAAGTTCCTCAATATCTGCCATGGAGCCGACACCGCCTGCATAAGTTACCGGATGAGCTGTATACTGTCCCAAAAGTTCCGCAAGTTCTGTCTCAACACCATGAGCCTTTCCCTCCACATCCACTGCATGGACCAGAAATTCATCACAGTAACTTCCAAGCTTTTCCATCAGTTCCAGTGTCACGATCTCTTCTGTAAATTTCTGCCAGCGGTCTGTGACAATATAATAGTTACCGTCTTTTTTGCGGCAGCTTAAGTCCAGCACAAGATGTTCTTTTCCTGCTGCATTCCGGATCTTCTCCAGATTTTCCCAGGAGATCACTCCGTTTTTAAACACATAGGAGGTTACGATCACATGGCTGGCACCAGCCTCCAGATACTCTGACGCATTCTCCGGGCAGATACCGCCTCCGATCTGAAGTCCTCTGGGATATCTTTTCAGGGCAAGAAGCGCCTGGGCTTTCGTCGCTTCATAGTTGGGAGAATCTTTTCCGTTCAAAAGGATCACATGACCGCCCTTTAATCCCGCCTTCTTATAAAGCTCTGCATAAAAAGCCGCATCCTGCTCTGACACAAAATTTTCTGCCGCCTGATCACCCTGATCTTTCAGGCTTCCTCCTACGATCTGTTTTACTTTTCCGTTATGTATATCAATGCATGGTCTGAATTTCATAATCCTGTCCTCCGTTTTCTTTCCATGCACTGATAATAGCATCAGAAGCAGTTTTATGCAATGCTGTGGTAAAATATCTGTAGCACCAGGTTACCTTACAGTTGCTGACCACGAAATAAACAGCAACTCTATCTGCCCTCTACCGCATTTCCTACTGCATTGCCAATATCATCCACCGCATTTCCTACGCCGTCGCCCAGGTCCTTCACACTGTCACCCAGCTCACCGGATACCGTTCCGTCATTTCCGGTTTCGTTGGCATCTGTAGTTCCAGGCGCTGCTGTTGTATTATTTCCATTTCCCGCAGGAGTCACGGTAATATTTCCACCGGCCATCTCATTGTTATCTGTGCCAGAATCTTCAATGATCCCGCCGTTGTCCATCACACCGTCATTATCTGTTTCATCTTCCATAATTCCATTTTCTGTGGCAGTATTTTCGTTTGTATTTTTTTTCTTATTTCTCTCATCATTATTTTTCTCGTCCACAGTTTCATCCGCATTATTTACCTCTGTACCACAGGCTGTAAATGTACACAGAGACAGAGTGAGCAAAGTGCCAAAAAGAATCGCCTTCCATTTTTTCATATGATCTTCTCCTTTTTCTGAAAAATTCTGTATTCCTAATATGGCACTTTTTCCAGTATTCTATCCTGGCAAAAATTTCAAAAATATTCTTTGCTATAAGGCCATATAGCGGACATTCGCATTCCGTTCCACTACATGCTCATGAATGAAATCGCTTCGCAATTTCATTCAAAAAAACGGGCTCCGCTTTTACACGAAACCCGTTTTTATTACCTGTATCATTCTGTTACGGATTAAACTGTCAACCTGTCAGGATCAGCCGATCACGTCACTCATATCGTAACGTCCTGCCGGTTTGCCGGCAAGGAATTTGGCTGCTTCTACAGCACCTTTTCCAAAAATAGCCTTGGAATATGCGGTGTGCTTGAACTCGATCACTTCGTCCTGACCTGCAAAAATGATCTCATGCTCACCTACGATCGTTCCGCCGCGAACTGCGGAAATACCGATTTCCTTGTCATCACGTTTTTCACGTTTCTGGCTGCGGTCATATACATAATGATACTTGTTGTCCATAGCTTCATTAATGCTGTCTGCCAGTGCAAGTGCGGTACCACTTGGTGCGTCTACTTTCAGGCGGTGATGTTTCTCAACGATCTCCATGTCAAATCCTGCAGTTGCAAGAACCTTGGCAGCATCCTGAACCAGTTTCAGAAGTGTGTTGATACCAAGAGACATGTTCGCAGATTTCAGCACTGCAACCTTTTTGGATGTTTCTTCTACTTTCGCAAGCTGCTCCTCGCTTAAGCCTGTGCTGCAGAGAACAACCGGGATCTGGCGTGCGGCACTGTACTCAAGAAGCTTGTCTGTTGCTTTTGCAGAGGAGAAATCAATGATCGCGTCTGCCTCTACCTGACATGTATCAATATCGGTAAATACCGGATAGCTGTTTTTTCCCTGATCTGCAATGTCGATGCCTGCCACGATCTCTGCATCCGGATCTTTCTCCACAATGCCACTGATCACCTGACCCATATGTCCGTTGCAGCCATGCATGATGATTTTTACCATAGTATATTCTCCTTTACCTTCCGCTTACAGTCTGATTATTTTGCAAGCTTAAGGCCGAATTTCTCGATCTCTTTTGCAAGAGCTGCCTTTGTGTCTTCTTCCATCTCGCAAAGTGGCATACGAAGCGGTCCTACGTTCATTCCCATAAGGTTCATAGCTGTCTTAACAGGAATCGGGTTTACTTCGCTGAACAGTGCGTTGATCAGCGGAAGAGCTTTCAGCTGATCCTCTGTTGCTCCCTTGGTATCACCGTCGAAATATTTCATGACCATGTCATGTGTAAACTTCGGTGCAACATTGGAAAGTACGGAAATAACACCAAGTCCGCCAAGAGAAAGAATCGGAAGTACCTGATCATCGTTTCCGGAGTAAAGCTCAAGCTGTCCGTCTGCCAGAGACATCATTTTGGCGATCTGGGAAAGATCTCCGGTTGCTTCCTTGATTCCGACAATGTTCTTTACATTCTTTGCAAGGTAAGCTGCTGTAGCCGGCTGGATGTTGCAGCCTGTACGGCTCGGTACATTGTACATGATGAGCGGAGTTTCCGGAACTGCATTGGCAATTGCTGTGTAATGAGCGATAAGTCCCTTCTGTGTAGCCTTGTTATAATAAGGTGTTACAATAAGAAGAGCGTCTGCACCATAGGAAGCTGCTTCCTTGGACATCATGATTGCTGTCTCTGTACAATTGGAACCTGTTCCTGCGATTACAGGCACACGTTTGTTAACTTTGTCAATTGTGAACTTGATTGTCTGAAGGTGCTCTCCGTGTGTCAGAGTAGAAGATTCTCCTGTTGTTCCGCAGATAACGATGGCGTCTGTGCTGTTCGCGATCTGATCCTCAAGGATCTCCTCAAGTTTCTCATAATTTACCTTACCGTCTTCGTGCATAGGTGTTACGATTGCAACGCCTGTTCCTTTAAAAATTGCCATTTGTCTTCCTCCTTCTTTCTTCTGTGAACTGTTGCTTATTTCCGTTCCTGTCCGGTCAGCTCTGTTGTCATTGTGGTAACACTGTCCACATATGGCTTCAGTGCTTCCGGAAGCCAGCGTCCGGTCATAACTATGTGCATACTTTCATCCTTCTGCTTAAGCATATCGATGATCGTCTCAACTGGAGCGATTCCTTTATCCATAAGCCCGAGGATTTCATCCAGCAGCAGAAAATCACACTCTCCGGTAGCAATTACCTTCCGTGCAAAATTAAGGCCGTTGAGAATATTGGTTCTCTCTTCTGTCTTTTCCTGCTCACTCAGGTCATTATAGCAGGTGTCCATTTTTTCGAAACGGAAAATCTTGAAATCAAGATTATCCAGATCCTCAAGAAAATCCAGTTCTCTGCGTTCCCTGCCCTTGAGAAACTGTATGATGATCACACTTTTTCCCTGCGCGGCAAAGCGCAAAGCCTGGCCGATAGCCAGTGTCGTCTTTCCTTTCCCGTTCCCGCAATAAACCTCTGTTATTTCTTTTTCCATGATTCTTCCTCTTACTGTTTAGTGAAACCGGTAATTCCCCATTTTTTTAATTTTTCTTATATTACCGCAGATTGGCTGGAAATGCAAGTGTTACCTTAATGTTCCCACCAATATTCCATAACCTGTCCAATGTTACTCAACATATTCCAATTTGCTCACCGAAACTTCATAGGCTATCCTTTTTTCTGTCTCATTTTCACTGATTCGTTTCATATATTCCCTGCTCTGAATTCTGCCCCAGATCAGCACATGTCCGCCTACTTCAAAAGCCGAAGCATATCTGGCATTTCTTCCCCAGCATATACATGGTATGTAATCGGATTTTCCGTAAGGACGGTTGACTGCCATCAGAAGATCCGCAATCTCTCTTCCAAGCGGAGTTTTTCTGTATACAGGCGGTTTGCAGATATACCCGTCCAGAAAAATCTGATTGACCGGTATGGATTCCTCTCCCTCTTCCACAAATTTCACTTCCCTGGCAAATACCGAAAGCACAAGTCTATTTCTCTTTTCCTCATGACGGTTATAGGACCGGAACTGTCCGTGGATTTCAATATACTCCCCAACATAGTCCTGGGTGATATCAATCAGACGCTCGGACACCATCACCGGAATCCTGTCCTCAGAATCGCTGAGACGTTTTACCAGAATATCCATCATATAAAACCCTTCTCCAAAAACCTGATGGCTGAAGGTAAATCCGGTGGCAATGCGCCCCATAACCGATACCTGATTGTTTTCAATAATTTTATCTGCCATAATAAGTAGCTCTCCTTCCTCTTCGTGTATTTCGTCTATATCAATCTATGTACAGATGCGCTATAATATGCCTGAAAACTGAAAAACCAAAAATATTTTTTTATGTCTTGTAATCTTCCAAAAATGTGATAGACTATAAATTTGGACATCATTTTTAACAAAAAGATTACTTATATATGGAAAGAAAGGATTTGGATTATATGAAGACCAAGCGTGAAGATGTTCGTAACGTGGCCATTATCGCCCATGTCGATCACGGTAAAACAACACTTGTTGACGAGCTTTTGAAACAGAGCGGTGTTTTCCGTGAGAACCAGGAAGTCCAGGAACGTGTCATGGACTCCAACGATATTGAGCGTGAGCGCGGCATTACGATTCTCTCCAAAAACACCGCAGTTCATTACAAGGGTGTAAAAATCAATATCATCGACACTCCAGGCCATGCGGACTTCGGCGGCGAGGTAGAGCGTGTGCTGAAGATGGTAGACGGCGTTATTCTTCTTGTGGACGCCTTCGAGGGTGCCATGCCTCAGACTAAATTTGTACTTCGTAAAGCTCTCGAACTGAACCTGCATGTTATTGTCTGCATCAACAAGATCGACCGTCCGGAAGCACGTCCGGAGGAAGTTGTTGACGAAGTTCTGGAACTTCTCATGGATCTGGACGCATCTGACGAGCAGCTGGACTGCCCGTTCCTGTATGCCTCCGCAAAAGCCGGCTATGCAGTTCGTAACCTTGAGGACAAGCCTGAGAATATGGCTCCGCTTTTTGAGACCATCCTTGATGCAATTCCTGCTCCGGAGGGAGATCCGGACGGAGATACACAGGTTCTTATCAGCACCATCGACTACAATGAATATGTAGGCCGTATCGGTGTCGGTAAAGTTGAGCGCGGAACCATTTCCGTGAACCAGGAGCTGATGCTTCTGAACCATCATGACCCGGACAAACACGAGCGCGTAAAGATCAGCAAGCTCTACGAATTTGACGGCCTGAACAAGGTTGAAGTCAAGAGTGCTACCATCGGAGCCATCGTTGCGATCTCCGGTATTGCAGATATCCACATTGGAGATACACTCTGTGCAGGAGATAACCCGGAGTCCATTCCGTTCCAGAAGATTTCCGAGCCTACCATCTCCATGAACTTCCTTGTAAACGACAGCCCGCTTGCAGGACAGGAAGGTAAATTTATCACTTCCCGTCACCTTCGTGACCGCCTCTACCGTGAGCTGAATACAGACGTCAGCCTTCGTGTGGAAGACACAGATACAACTGAGTGCTTCAAGGTTTCCGGCCGTGGTGAGCTTCACCTTTCCGTTCTTATTGAGAACATGCGCCGTGAAGGATATGAATTTGCAGTCAGCAAACCGGAGGTTCTCTATCATACAGACGAGCGCGGACGCAAACTGGAGCCGATCGAGATCGCATATGTTGATGTTCCGGAGGAATTTTCCGGTACCATCATCCAGAAACTCAGCGAGCGTAAAGGTGAACTTCAGGGTATGAGCACAGCAAGCGACGGAACTGTACGTCTTGAGTTCTCCATCCCTTCCCGTGGACTGATCGGATTCCGTAACGAATTCCTTACCTCCACCAAGGGTACCGGTATCCTGAACACCATGTTTGACGGATATGCACCATACAAGGGAGACTTCCCGTATCGTAAACAGGGTTCCCTCATCGCTTTCGAGGCAGGCGAGACTGTAACTTACGGTCTTTTCTCCGCTCAGGAGCGTGGTACTCTCTTCGTCGGACCTGGCGAGAAGGTTTACAGCGGTATGGTTATCGGACAGAATGGTAAGGCTGAGGATATCGAGCTGAATGTCTGCAAGACCAAGCACCTCACCAACACCCGTTCTTCTTCGGCAGACGATGCGCTGAAGCTTGTTCCGCCTAAGGTATTAAGCCTTGAGCAGGCAATCGAGTTCATCGACCAGGATGAGCTTCTTGAGGTAACTCCTAAGAGCCTTCGTATCCGTAAACGTATCCTGGATTCCAGAGATCGAAAACGTGCTGCATTCCGCAAGAGCTGATAGAATTTTGACGATTATTTATTGTTTACTGGATTCTGGCAGTGTTTTGCAGTTATAAAGGATTCGGATATATCTTTAACACGATTTACACAACTGTCATACGGGAATCATTTCCTGTATGGCAGTTTTTTTCTGGAATCATTTCCTGCATGACCGTTTCTTTCTGCAGGAAGAATCCAGGCTGCAGGATTCTCTGCCTGTGGCGAATTTCCCTGAACAACATCGGGCTTTCCTGCTCGCAGGATTCTGGCAGTTATCTCCTGCCCTGTTTTTCATTTTCAGACAAATCTATCCATTTCTTTCTGCATTCCTGAAAAAATTCTCCATATATTTTGCTTAATTGTTCTGAAAACTCAAATAATTTCAAGTTTTTTTGTCAATTATGGTTTGACGCTTTACCGTGACATGATATTTTTGTGAATTATTTATCAAAATTCTTCGTTATTTTCGTTAATTATTTATCACATTCGCTATTGACGTCTGGAATCTGTTAAATTATAATGTGTTCATGATTGATTGACAAAAGTTTAACGTTAATGTTTTAACTGCATGATACGTTTTGTCTTTTGCCAGCCCCTCATATGTGTGCATGTTTTTTGTCAGTGCTGACAAATATTTAACATGTTTTTTGTGCACAGTGCTGAATTTAAAGATTTTTTTTAAAGGATTTTTCAATAATTCAGCGTTCTGCGGAGTGAAATTTACAGTATTTTCCCCTGATTTTCTGTTCGTCATTTTGCACATAGCTGCAAAATTCAGAATTTGCGTTTTTTTCTGAATTTTGATACTATATAATCATCGAAACAGAAAATTCAATCAGATTGAATCAACCAAGCAACGCAGCGCGGGGACTTACAAAAACTCTGCAGCATCTGCCGGCATAAAAAACAGGCCCGCAGAACCACAGATCATTATCATATGAAAACAGGAGGATTCCACATGGCAAAGAAAGAAACTATCCCTACCATCATCGACACTCCAGAAGCCCTGACCGCGAAAATGGCTGCAATGAAAGAAGCACAGAAGATCTTCGCTACCTACACACAGGAGCAGGTTGACAAGATCTTTAAGGCAGCTGCTACTGCCGCCGACAAAATGCGTATCCCACTTGCCAAAATGACCGTTGAAGAAACAGGCATGGGTATCATGGAAGATAAGGTTATCAAGAACCATTACGCAGCAGAGTATGTTTATAATGCATACAAGAACACACAGACATGTGGTGTTGTAGAAGAAGACAAGGCATACGGAATCAAGAAGATCCTGGAGCCTGTAGGACTGGTTGCCGCAGTTATCCCGACTACCAACCCGACTTCCACAGCAATCTTTAAATCTCTTATTTCTCTGAAAACACGTAACGCAATCATCATCAGCCCGCATCCGCGTGCCAAGAAGTCTACCATTGAAGCAGCGAAAGTTGTTCTGGATGCAGCTGTTGCCGCTGGTGCACCGGAAGGAATCATCGGATGGATCGATATCCCGAGCCTTGAGCTGACCAACATGGTTATGCAGAACGCAGATATCATCCTTGCAACCGGTGGTCCTGGAATGGTTAAGGCAGCTTACTCCTCCGGTAAACCTGCTGTTGGTGTTGGACCTGGAAATACACCTGCCATCATTGATGACAGTGCAGATATCCGTCTTGCAGTTAACTCCATTATCCACTCCAAGACATTTGACAATGGTATGATCTGTGCTTCCGAACAGTCCGTAACTGTTCTGGAGAGCATTTATAAAGAAGTAAAAGAAGAGTTCCTTTACAGAGGATGCTACTTCCTTAAAAAAGACGAGATCGAGAAAGTCAGAAAGACAATCCTCATCAACGGCGCTCTGAATGCCAAGATCGTAGGCCAGAAGGCAGCTACCATCGCCGAGATGGCAGGCGTTACCGTACCGGCTGAGACCAAGATCCTTATCGGTGAGGTTGAGTCCGTTGATATCAGCGAGGAATTCGCACACGAGAAACTTTCCCCTGTACTTGCCATGTACAAGGCTAAGAATTTTGACGATGCTATCGCAAAAGCTGAGCGTCTTGTTGCTGACGGCGGCTACGGCCATACATCTTCCCTCTACATCAACGTGAATGAGACAGAGAAGATGGATAAATTCGAGGCAGCTATGAAGACCTGCCGTATCCTTATCAATACGCCTTCTTCTCAGGGTGGTATCGGTGACCTTTACAACTTCAAACTTGCTCCATCCCTCACTCTTGGCTGCGGTTCCTGGGGCGGTAACTCCGTATCCGAGAACGTTGGTGTCAAGCACCTTCTGAATATCAAGACCGTTGCTGAAAGGAGAGAGAATATGCTCTGGATGAGAACACCGGAAAAGGTTTACTTTAAGAAAGGCTGTATGCCGGTTGCTCTTGACGAGCTCGGTACTGTTATGGGCAAGAAACGCTGCTTCATCGTAACAGACTCCTTCCTCTACAAGAACGGTTACACCAAACCGATCGAAGATAAACTGGATCAGATGGGCATCGTTCATACATGCTTCTCTGATGTAGCACCAGATCCATCTCTCGCTTCCGCAAAAGCCGGAGCCAAGGCTATGACAGCATTTGAGCCTGACTGCATCATCGCTCTTGGTGGTGGTTCCGCAATGGATGCCGGCAAGGTTATGTGGATGCTTTATGAGAATCCGGACGCTGACTTCTCCGATATGTCCATGGACTTCCTGGATATCCGTAAGAGAGTTTACACCTTCCCGAAGATGGGTAAAAAAGCTTACTTCGTAGCAATCCCGACATCTTCCGGTACAGGTTCCGAGGTTACACCTTTCGCCATCATCACAGATCAGGATACCGGCGTTAAATGGCCGCTGGCTGACTATGAGCTTCTTCCGGATATGGCGATCGTAGATACCAACAACATGATGAGCGCACCGAAGGGACTGACCCGTGCTTCCGGTATCGATGTTATGACACATGCAATCGAGGCTTATGTTTCCATGATGGCTTCCGATTACACAGACGGTCTTGCACTGAAAGCGATCAAACTGGTATTTGAGTATCTGCCACGTGCATATAAAGACGGCAACGATGTAGAGGCAAGAGACCATATGGCTAACGCTTCCTGCATGGCAGGTCTTGCATTCGCCAATGCATTCCTCGGTGTTAACCACTCTCTCGCTCACAAACTTGGTGCTTTCCATCACCTGCCACACGGTATCGCAAACGCAGTTGTTCTTCTGGATGTTATGCGTTACAACAGTGCTGAGGTTCCGACCAAGATGGGTACCTTCCCACAGTACCAGTATCCAAAGACACTTGCCCGCTATGCTGAGATCGGCCGTTCTGTAGGTCTTACAGGCAAGAACGATGCAGAAGTATTCGAAAAACTTCTCGCCAAACTGGATGACCTGATGAGAACAATCGAGATCATGCCTACAATCCGTGACTACGGCGTAGATGAGAAATACTTCCTGGAGACTCTGGATGAGATGTCCGAGCAGGCCTTCAATGACCAGTGCACCGGCGCTAACCCGAGATATCCACTTGTATCCGAGCTGAAAGATATCTATCTGAAGGCATACTACGGAGAAATGCCAAAGAAAGAAGAGAAAAAAGCCAAATAAATGTGGAACCCCCTTCTAAGGGAAACACGGCCGGGAGTTTATTCGCTCCCGGCTGCGTTTCCTTTGCTTATTTCCCTCTTGCAAAAGATCCCCGATACAGTTCTGTATGAACAGGCTGTACCGGGGATCTCTTATATAATCGCTTTATAATTATCGTTTATTCTCGTTAATTTATTTCAGGCCATACTCTGCTGCAAGTTTCTTAAACTCCGGAAGAGAATTTACAATGGTATCATAAGATACACAGTATGCCAGTCTCACATAACCAGGGCATGCGAAGGAGCTTCCCGGTACCATGAGGATGTTATATTTCTTGCCGGCCTCGCAGAAGGCTTTTTCATCAGCTACCGGAGATTTTACGAAGAGATAGAACGCACCCTGTGGTTTGATGCACTCAAAGCCGCATTCTTTCAGGCCATTGTAAAGTGCCTGACGGTTTTTATCGTAAGCTGCAAGATCTGTCTTTGCATCTACACATTTCGCAACTACTTTCTGGATCAGGGATGGTGCATTTACGCAGCCAAGTGTACGGTTTGCGATGGTTGCAGCTGAGATCAGTTCTTCACTTCCGTCCGCCTCATCCGGGATCACCAGATATCCGATACGCTCTCCCGGAAGGGAAAGAGATTTGCTGTAAGAATATCCCACAACTGTATTGTCATAATATTTCGTCAGGTACGGAACTTCCACGCCATCGTAAGCCAGTTCACGGTATGGCTCATCGGAGATCAGGTAGATCACGGTTCCGAACTCTTTTTGTTTTGCTTCCAAAATTGCGGAAAGTTTCCTGATTGTTTCTTCTGAATATACAACTCCGGTCGGATTGTGCGGAGTATTTACGATAACTGCTTTTGTCTTCGGTGTGATCTTCTGCTCAAATTCAGTGAGATTTGGCTGGAAGGTTGTGGTATCCGGAGAGATTTCCACAAGGACACCGTCATAATTGCGGACATATGCACCGTATTCCAGAAAATATGGTGCAAAAACGATCACCTCTTCTCCCGGGTTCAGGATCGTCTTCAGAATTACGTTCAGGCCGCTTGCAGCGCCTACTGTCATGATCAGGTTCTTTGCAGAAAATTTTGTATCAAAACGTCTGTTTAAAGATTCTGCGATAGTCTGGCGTACATCTTCAAAACCTGCGTTGCTCATATATCCGTGAAGGACGGTCGGGTCCGTATTATTTACAAGATCGATAATGGCTTCACGAACACTGTCCGGCGCCGGTACACTTGGATTTCCAAGGCTGAAATCAAAAACCTTATCTGCGCCGTATTTTGCACGGAGGCGGTTTCCTTCCTCAAACATCATACGGATGGCAGAATTGTTTTTTACGTAGGGTTTCATTTTTTCTGATATCATTTCGTGTTCTCTCCTTTTATTCTGAGCAGGCTTGCTCCTCCTGATACAAGCAAGTCCCCACCCATTGCTTATTGCTTTTCACAACCCCACAGGGCTCTTCCCTGATCTGGTTTAATTTCTACATCATCATTTTCACCGTTTCCTGACAATCTTGTTTATAATTGTACCCCGTTTCCGTCTGGCGTGTCAATACTTTATCAAATTAAAGTGTATATAAAAAAATCCCTGGGAAAGTGACACACATTCTCAGGGAACTTCCTTTATTTGGTTAAACCCACATTATATACTTCTGTTTCTCAACATCTGTTATCAAACTTATTGATTTCCCAGCTTCGTCCTCACACCCCACACAGCCAGCGAGCTTCCCACCAGCGCAACAACGAACCCGGCCAGGACATCTGTTGGATAATGGACACCAAGATACAATCTGGAAAATGCCACCAGCGCTGCCAGGACTACTGCCGGGATTCCAATTTTCTTCGGGAGCATCCGAAGCATTACCAGGGCAACGGCAAAGGATGCTGTTGTGTGGCCTGACGGAAAGGAGAAATCCGTTGGTTTGGCGATCAGCGGGATCAGAGCTTCGATTTCCGCAAAAGGCCTTGGCCTTGCTACTATGTTTTTGAGAAGCAGATTCGTAACGATCACTCCGAAAATCAGGGACAAAACTGCCGCATAGCCTGTTTTTCTTGTCTTTGGAACAGCAAGAAGAACAACTGCACAGAGGATCCAGAACCATCCTCCGTTTCCCAGAAATGTAACGATTTTCATAAATGGTGTCAGCATATCCGTTCTTAAATGCTGCTGGATCTGGAGAAGGATTTCTCCGTCCAGATTCTGTACTGACTGTAAAAAAGTATTCATATGTATTCCCTTCTCTTTCTGCTGCGACAGGTAGATAAAATACCCGGGCTTGTCTTCCGCCGCACATTCTTTACTGTTGATCATTATACCGTACATCTCTTGATTTTCTGAAAACGAAAACTAAATATTTTATAAACAAAACGCCCCTGCACTGTTCAAACCATCGCACAGCACAGAGGCGTCTCCTTCCCGTTACTCAAAACTTTCTATATCAACTTTTCTTTTTCTTTGCAGGATGCCTGCGCTTTGTATTTTATGCTTTACGCTCCGCGCTCTGCCTCCCGCTCCTTGTAATGATGTGCCTCCTCCAGCATCATGTCTTTCACCTTCATCAGCCGGATCTGGGTACTTCTCTCGTTCTCGTCCAGCTTCATGGTGATGTATTTGATGTTTGCCTGTGCTTCCGGTATGATGACATGCTCCAGGGCGTTTACACGACGCCTTGTTTTTTCGATCTCAGAAGCCATCAGCTGACAGGCTTTTTCCACTTCTGCCAGTCGGAGCATATCCGGCAGGATATCTGCCAGAGATTTTACCGCTCCGTCCAGATCACTGGAGGTAAAAGCAAAACCATAGGAATAGATATCGTTGGCATCCGGGGTTCTTGTTTTGTATTCAAAAACAGGAATATCCACACTCATGACATTCTTTTTGCCGGTTTCCAGATAGACTTCCTGCTTGGGAGCCATCAGAGCGGTGTTCAGAGTCTCCTCCGACATTCCGGCTTTTGCAATGACAAAATTGGTGTTGGCACTTCGGATACCAGCCTCTACTTTTTTACGCAGCTCCATGTTCTCGCGCACCAGATCCAGGAACTGTCGCATCAGCTCGTCCCGCTTATCCTTCAGAAGCTTATGGCCACGGACTGCAGTCACCAGCTTCTTTTTCTGCTTCGTAAGCTCCATACGGGTAGGATTCACCTGTGTTGATGCCACAAATCATCCCCCCTTTATACTTTTCCGTAATACTGGTCAAGGAATTTGTCATCGATACGTTTCAGCTCGCTTCTCGGAAGAATGGAAAGCAGCTTCCAGCCGATGGCCAGGGTTTCCTCGATATCACGGTTTGCCTGATAGCCCTGGGAAACATATTCCTTCTCAAAAGCATCCGCAAATTTCGCATAGATCAGGTCAATGTCAGAGAGGGCAGCCTCACCAAGAATGGTCATCAGCTCTTTGGCCTCTTTACCACGGGCATATGCGGCAAACAGCTGGTTCATGGTGTTGGCATGGTCTGCTCTTGTCTTACCCTCACCGATACCTTTATCTTTCAGTCGTGACAGAGACGGAAGAACATCAATCGGTGGTGTGATTCCCTTACGGTAAAGCTCACGGCTCAGGATGATCTGTCCCTCTGTGATATAACCGGTAAGGTCAGGGATCGGATGGGTCTTGTCATCCTCGGGCATGGTCAGGATCGGAACCATGGTGATACTTCCTGCTTTTCCTTTCTGACGGCCTGCACGCTCGTAGAGAGAAGCAAGGTCTGTATACATGTATCCGGGATATCCACGACGGCCCGGAACCTCTTTACGTGCTGCAGAAACCTCACGGAGAGCATCCGCATAGTTTGTGATATCTGTAAGGATTACAAGAACGTGCATGTCTTTTTCGAAGGCAAGATACTCTGCTGCTGTCAGTGCCATTCGCGGAGTAGCGATACGCTCAACAGCCGGGTCATTTGCCAGGTTTACAAAAAGAACAGTACGATCTATAGCCCCAGTTTCCTTAAAGCTCTCTACGAAGAAGTTTGACTCCTCAAAAGTGATACCCATGGCAGCAAATACAACGGCGAACTGCTCGTCTTTTCCGCGAACCTTCGCCTGTCTCGCGATCTGTGCCGCAAGCTGTGCATGAGGAAGACCGGATGCGGAGAAGATCGGAAGTTTCTGCCCACGTACCAGGGTGTTCAGTCCGTCAATAGCGGATACACCGGTCTGGATAAACTCCTCCGGATAACTTCTGGCTGCCGGATTCATCGGCAGGCCATTGATATCTCTTCTCTCTTCCGGAAGGATCTCCGGACCGTCATCAATGGGACGGCCCAGTCCGTCAAAGACACGGCCCAGCATATCGCCGGATACACCAAGCTCCATGCTTCGTCCCAGAAAACGTACTTTACTGTTGGAAAGGTTGATACCTGTGGAACTCTCAAACAACTGTACCAGCGCATTGCTTCCGTCAATCTCCAGAACACGGCATCTTCTTGTTTCGCCATCGGCAAGCTCAATCTCACCCAGCTCGTCAAATGCCACATCTTCAACGCCTCGTACCAGCATCAAAGGGCCGGCAACTTCCTGTATGGTCCTATATTCTTTTGGCATTTTACAGGCCCTCCTTTCCCAGAAGTTCCGCAGTCTCTGCTGCAAGCTGGCGGGTTACCTTCTCATATTCCGCTGCCAGCTGATCTTCTTTTGTATATTTGTAACGGCCGATCTGCTCACGTACCGGCAGTTTTACGATATCATTGATATCTGCACCCTGTTTCAGCGCATCCAGGCCTGCATCATAGAATGCAAGTACCAGGCGCATCATGTTGTGCTGTTTTTCCAGAGATGTATAGGTATCGATCTCATGGAAAGAGTTCTGATGAAGGAAGTCCTCGCGGATGGAACGGGCTGCTTCCATTTTCAGGCGGTCGCCCGGAGAAAGTGCATCCATACCTACCATCTTTACGATCTCTTCCAACTCTGCCTCTTCCTGGAGAAGGGTCATCATTCTCTGACGGAGCTCCATCCAGTCCGGCGCCACATTTTCATCAAACCATCCACCTACACTGTCCAGATACAGGGAATAACTGGTCAGCCAGTTGATTGCCGGGAAGTGACGTTTGTATGCAAGGTTTGCATCCAGTCCCCAGAATACCTTCACGATTCGAAGTGTTGCCTGGGAAACAGGCTCGGAAATATCACCGCCTGGAGGAGATACCGCACCGATAGCTGTCAGGGCACCTTCTCTTCCGTCTTTTCCATTACAGATCACGTGTCCGGCACGCTCGTAGAACTGTGCAAGACGGGAACCCAGATACGCCGGGTAACCTTCCTCACCTGGCATCTCCTCCAGTCGTCCGGACATCTCACGGAGAGCCTCGGCCCATCTGGAAGTGGAATCTGCCATCAGTGCTACAGAGTAACCCATATCACGGAAATACTCCGCAATGGTGATACCTGTGTAAATAGAAGCCTCACGTGCCGCAACCGGCATATCTGAGGTGTTTGCGATCAGAACAGTTCTCTCCATCAGAGACTGTCCGGTTTTCGGGTCTTTCAACTCCGGAAACTCGTTCAGAACGTCTGTCATCTCGTTTCCACGCTCACCGCAGCCGATATAAACTACGATATCTGCCTCTGCCCATTTTGCAAGCTGATGCTGGATAACGGTCTTGCCGCTTCCGAACGGGCCAGGAACTGCTGCCACACCACCCTTGGCGATTGGGAACATGGTATCAATAACACGCTGGCCTGTTACCAGAGGTTTTGCCGGCGGAAGTTTTTTCTTGTATGGACGGCCACGTCGTACCGGCCAGTGCTGCATCAGTGTCAGTTCTTTATCTCCGTCTGCCGTGGAAAGAACTGCAACGGTCTCATCTACGGTAAACTCACCGGATCTGATCTCTTTCAGAGTACCTTTCATATTGGGTGGTACCATGATCTTCTGTGTAACAACGATGGTCTCCTGAACGGTTCCGAGAACATCGCCGCCTTCCAGCTCATCTCCCACTTTTGCGACCGGGACGAAATTCCATTTTTTATCCCGCTTCAGTGCAGGTACCTCAACACCTCGTTTCAGGTTGTTGCTGCCTGCTACTTTCATAATGTCATCCAGCGGACGTTGGATTCCATCGTAAATACTTGTGATAAGGCCAGGTCCCAGTTCCACGGAAAGGGGAACTTCCATAGACTCTACCGGTTCTCCCGGGCGAAGTCCTGAAGTCTCCTCATATACCTGTATGGAAGCCTCATCTTCATGCATCTCAATAATCTCACCGATCAGACGCTGGCTGCTTACACGAACCACGTCATACATATTCGCATCTCGCATACCTTTGGCAATTACCAGCGGTCCTGCTACCTTCTTAATGGTTCCTCTGCTCATCTGAACCAATCACCTGCTTTCTTGTCACTCATTGCTGAAAAGAATATCGGAGCCAACTGCCGTCTCCACAGATTTCTTTACATTTTCAATTCCTGCGCCTGTATTTCCGGCAATTCCCGGTATCTGAATGATCGCCGGCATCAGCGCTTCACTGTATTTACTGATCTCAGCGGAAAGCTGGGCTGCCAGCTGTTCCGTAATATAAATAACCGCATATTCACCGGCTGCCAGACGGTTTAGCTTCTCTTTTCCCTCTGCGGGATCTTCCACCGGAAAGGTATCAAGGCCAAGCGCCGCAAACCCGTAAATGCTGTTATAATCACCCAAAACCGCGATCTTATACATACATTTCCCTTGCCCTTTCCCGGATAAACTCTTCCGGAAGGCCGCTGCGCTTTCCGGTGAGAATGATCCGCACCGTCTTGATCTCATTCTCACGGGCGAGCACATAGGCTACCAGCGGTCCCAGTGAAAATGAATTGTACAGCTGAGGTCGGATAGTCTCCATGATCTGGTTGTCACACCATCTCTCAAAAGCGGAAGCCGATTCCGCCAGTGCCAGAGCTCCGTCCCCGTATTTCGTTTCTGCCAGATAACTCATGATCTGATCCATTCCGCTGACTGCAACGTGGATCAGTCTTTCCTTATCCAGTGTGTCACATTCTGCCATAGCTTTTTTCATGAAGTCCGAACTTTTTCCTGTTTTGCAGGCACGGACTGCGATCCGGATATCTGCTACCGCAACTGTAGATTCCGCATACTGCCGGACGATCTCTTCTTTCGATCTCTCCCCGGCCGCTCTTATGGCATCCAGTGCCGCCCGGTCTACGATAATATCCGCAAGCTGTCCATCTCTTGTGTGCAAAAAGGTCTCATAGGCTTCTCTTGCCGCTTCCCGCATATCTTCCGGAAAACGGTCGTATTCTTTATCCTTCAGGAATTTCACCATATCCTCGCCGTCAATGGCACAGTCGCTGAAAAAAATATTCGGCGTTGTCCCATCCAGGATGCTGGCCTTCACAGCCGCTTTCAGGTTATGGAAAAGATCCTGATAAGAGAGAACGGAAAAAACAGATCGGTCCGCTACCAGCGAATCCATGATCTCCCAGATCTTTTCTCGCTCCCTGGAAAGAATGGCGTCCGCACCGGCTGCAGGATCACCGTTTCCCCAGCCCTTCTCTGTAAGGATCTGAAGGCACTGCTGCTCATCCTGACATGCCAGAAGCTGTTCGATCGCCGCCTGATTCAGAAGTCCGGTCTCCAGAACACGTATCCGCGCCACCGCATAGGCATAATCTTCACCAAACATATTTCACGCCCTCCTTTTTGCGATGGTGTTTTACGCAAACAAAATCTTTCTTACCTGATCCAGAAGTTCATCCCGTTTCTCTGCAAACATGGCATCAATGGAACAGTTTTCCTCAATGCCGCCGTATACCAGGATAAAACCTCCGTCTATATTTCTGGCTTCACCGGAAATCTCCAGTGTGCCGCCTTTTTTCTGTGCCAGGCCTTTAATCTCCTCACGGAAATTCGCCGGCATACGTTCCAGATCCTTCTTTGAAAAACAGATCTCTCCTTCTCTTGGAAGCAGATATTTCTCTGCCATACTCTTAAGGATCTCAAAATATTTTCCTTCATCCAGATTCTTCACACGGTCACAGGCATCCGCAATCACCTTCCCGATCAGCTCCTGCTTGGCTGCAAGAACTGCGGTACGTTTCTTCATATCTGCGGCGGAAGCTGTCCGCTCTTCATAGCTTTTCACCTTTGCCCTGGACTGTTCTTCCCTCTGCTGCCGGATCTTATCAGCTTTTTCTCCGGCTTCCCCGAGGATCTCCGCGGCTTTTTTCTCCGCGTCACTGATCATAACGGCTGCAGAAGCATCGGCTTCTTCAAGAATCTGGCTTACCATCTTCTCTAATCCTGTCATGATCTGCCCCTCCTGATGAATCAAACCTGAATTCCGCTGACTGCAAGAATGGAGATCAGAAGAGCCAGAATCGCATATGTCTCAACCATTGCCGGGAAAAGCATGGCTTTACCGAACTGCTCCGGCTTCTTGGCTACGATGCCGATGGAAGCTACGGAAGTTTTTCCCTGATGGATCGCGGAAAGAAGGCCTGCAATGGCGATCGGGAGACATGCCACAAAGATCATAAGTCCGGTTTCCAGAGAAATGTCGGCAACACCGCCGCCCAGGATCCCGACCTTGGAAAGTGCAAGGAATGCTACCAGCAGTCCGTAAATACCCTGGGTACCAGGAAGAAGCTGAAGAAGCAGAACCTTGGCAAATTTGTCCGGATCTTCTGTTACAACACCTGCTGCTGCACGGCCGGCTGTACCAACGCCGATAGCGGAACCTATACCTGCAAGAGCTACGGAAATTGCTGCTCCCAATAATGCCCAAACGATACCACTCATAATATTAATCCTCCTTAATATCTACATATTTTGTATTTTCGCGGAAGGGGTGGAACTCTTTTCCTCCGCCCTCAAAGAATTTGCCGAAGAACTCTACGTACTGTAATCGGCAGGTGTGCACGTATGCACCCAGAAGATTGATCAGAAGGTTAAACGTATGACCAATCACAAATACAAGAATAAATACGATCCATCCAAAAATGCTGTCTCCCAGCATACTGCCCATCTGGTTCATAACTGATGCGATAACACCGGTAGCCAGTCCCAGAGCAAGAAGTCTGGAATAGGAAAGGATATCACTGACCCATCCTGTGATGTTATAAAGGTCGTAAGCTCCAAGCGCCAGCCGGAGGAACGGATTCTTCTTATCTCTTCCTGACATGAAGAGAATTCCCACTGCTCCGATAATAGCCATCCATTTGCCCACCTGTATCACTGCTGACGGAAGGTTCAGGTTCATCTGAGAAATAGAACGAAACATGCTGCTCGGGATAAAGATAAGGATCAGTCCCATAAGGAGCATGAACCAGAGTACTACATCGCAGAAAAAGTCGAGATATTTTCTGTCACGGATCAGCATGTAGCCCTTAAGTCCCATTCCAAGGAACATATGAATCAGGCCAAACAGCATGGAGAACACCAGAAGTCTCATAGGCTCATTCAACGGTGCAAACCATACCGGCTTCACAGTGACCGGTTTATGCAGATATACTCTTGAGAATACATCGATAAAATCTCCGAAATATCCGCCAAACATTACGCCCCAGAACAAAGTGGACAGTCCACAGTACATGAACAGCCGGATGGATTTCTGCATTCCGCTTTCCATTCTGGGGAATTTCAGAAGCACTCCCAGACAGACCGCAAACACGATCAGTCCGTAGGCTGCATCTGATAGCATCAGTCCGAAAAGGAATACATAGCAGGCTGTCATAATGGTGGACGGATCGATCTCTCCCTTTCCGGGAAGACCAAACGCTGCAAGAACTCCTTCTCCTGCCGCTCCGAATCTGCTGTTCTGAAGGGCAACCGGAACATTTTCTCCATCAGCATCTTCTGCTTCAAAAACAATATCGTACTTCTCCGTAAGCCGTTTCTTCATTGCGGGAACCTGTTTCTTTGGAAGATATCCTGTCACAAAAAAAGTGCTCTCTGACTGGCGGAGCTGACCTAAAACTTCATATTTCTGTGCACGGATCCGGAAGTAATCGGATACAAGCTGAAGGGAATTCTTCCTGTCATGAAGATCACGGATCTGCTCCCGGATCTGTTCGGATTCTTCCTGGATGCGCACCACTTCATTCTTAAGGTTCTCCAGTTCCTGTGCCGGAACCTCTGATACCAGCTGTGCCGGTCTTGCGAATCCCTGCATGCGGAGTGCTTCTTCCATCTCCTGTGCCTGTGTCTTCAGACAGACAACCACCAGGCTCAGCTTACCGGCATCATTTGAGATTTCCTGGATGTCAAAAGCTTCAAGCTGTGGTGCGTCCACTGCCAGCTGACTGTATACCTGGTCCAGAGTTACATTCCCGTCAATACTTCCCACAAGTACTGCCGTTTTCGCTGTTCCCTGCGAATTCATGGGGATATCCAGATCCAGCCATGGAGCAAGTGCCGCTTCCTGCTGTTCGATCTTAACAACTGCTGCGCTGTTCTCTGTGAGTTTCTTCCGGTACCCCTGGATCTCTCTGGCTGTCCTCAGGATCTCTTCCTGATCCCGGATGGCTTCTTCCTCCTGCTTTCTTCCGATCAGAGGCTTTCCTGCCAGGGATGCCAGCATAGATCCCTTCTCCTTCGAAAATTCATCCAGAATCTCGATTGCCTGATCGCACAGGGATGCGTTCTTTTCGAAGATCAGTCTGGCATTCATGGTATCCATGGTCTTAAGTTCCGGGTCCAGTTCCGCCGCATCGATCTCCAATACTCCAAGTGACTGCAGTTCTTCCAATATGGCCTTACGGTTCTTCTTCATTGCGCAGATACTGATTCGCTGCATCTGCAATACTGCCATTTTCGCATTCCCCCTCTCAGAACAAACTGTCCATTACTGTCTGGATGGCCTGCTCATGCTTCGACTCCGCTTTCTTTTTCAAAGCTGCAAGCTCCTCCTCTGCCTGTCCAACGACAGTGTTCTCTGTACTGTGTGCACGTTCTTCGGCTGCTTTCATATCAGATGCCGCCTGTTCACCTGCGGTTATTTCCGCTTTTCTGATAATCTCCTCCGCCTCTTTCTCAGCTTCGCTGATGATGTTCTGTGCACGGACGGATGCGTCTTTTATTTTCTGCTGTGCTTTTGCCTCCGCCTCTTTCACTGCCTTGATCGTTTCCTGGATCATCTGATCACCGCCTCTCTGCATATCCAAATTGTACCACAACTTTTTACCCAAAACAATGTTTATTATGCAATTTAACGAAAAATATATTCTTTTTGCGTCAAAAAATCGTCAAATTCGTTATATTTTTACCATTTTTTCGCAAACTTTTTATTTGTTTATTCTGTTCATATTTTTTGTTTTTATTCACAAAAAATGTTCCACACAGCACAAAAAAGCCATCTGCCAGATGAAATCACTTTTTACGTTTTCATCTGGTAAATGGCTTTTGATCTTCTGGCTTTTGATTCTCTTTACATTTGCTGCCTGTCAGTTATATATATAATTTGCGTAATCTTCGCTTCCAAGGTTTTCTGCGTCGATCCATGCAGGGTCAAGTAAAACTTTTTTCTCAATTTTTGTTTCTTTCTTCGGTGCGGTGGACTGAATGGCTGCCCACATGGTCTGATATCCCATTGCATACGGATTCTGTGAAAGAACTCCAAGCTCCTGTCCGTTTTTGATTGCTTCCTGCTGTTTGCTGGTGGCATCCACACCTACCATGGCAACTTTATTCTCACCGTTGTCTTTATTTACTTCCAGAAACATCTCGGAAACATTGGCATTGGTGCAGAAAACTCCATCCAGTGCAGGATATTTATCCAGAACTTCTTTCATCGCTTCTTTCATATCATCAACCTGATCAGAATATACAGTTTCTACAACTTTAATGTCTGTATAATTTGCGATATTATCCAGAAATCCCTTTACACGCTCCTGTGAACTCTGGGTCTTCTCCTGTGCGGAAAAAATTGCTACATTTCCCATTTTTCCAATGGCGCTTCCAAGCTTATATGCAGCGTACTTACCAATCTGTGTATTGTCTGTTCCCCGAAAAGCTCTGACCAGTTTCGTATCGCTGACATTAGAATCAAATGCGATCACAGGAATGCCGTTTTCTTTGGCAGCTTCCAGCTGTGCCTGGCAGGAATCCATGTCTCCGGCAGAAAGGCATACTACAGATGGATTCTCGGCAATTACCGCATCAAGAGTATTGATCTGACTTTCTACATCTTCCTCGTTATCCGGTCCTTCGAAAGTCATTGTGATCTGCTTGTCTTTCTTGAAGCCGTATGCCTCATTCACATCTTTGACAGCAGCTTCCATTCCTTCTTTCACTTTATCCCAGAATTCGCCTTTTTTGCATTTGCTGACAACAGCTATTCTGGCACCTTCTTCAATAGAAAGGTTATCGTCGATCTCCGGGATGAGTGGACTCTTTTTCTCTTCTGCTTTCTTGGCTTCCGGGGTTTCCTGGGCATCTGCTACAAGCGGTGCAACAAGCTTCTCTGCTTCTTCTTTCTGGCATCCTGTCAGCAGGGTTACCGTAGCCAACAAGGCTACCGACGCTACTGCAGCTCTTCTCATTTTAATCTCCTCTTCCTCGCTGGTTACTGTTCTTCATCGTCTGCATTATCCGTCTACAGTAACTTATACTTTACAAAACTCTTACATTTGGTTACTCGCTTTTTACATTATACACTTTTTCGCTTTTCCGTCCAGAGTTTTTACAGTTTTTTCACAAAATCCAGAAATGCAGTTCCCTGCGGCTCTGTTTCAAATTTCATTATTTTTCCTGTTTTCGGGTGTTTAAATTCCAGACCGCAGGAACATAAGCCAAGAGAAGTACCTTTTTCCCCTGAAGGGTTGTATTTTCGGTCTCCAAGAAGAGGAATTCCCGCATGTGAAAGCTGTACACGGATCTGGTGATGACGTCCTGTTTCCAGTTTGATCTTAAGAAGAGCACGGGATTTTCCATTCATTTCTTTTTGATCAAGGACTCTATAATGGAGAATTGCTTTTTTTGCTCCAGGTGTATTTTCCGGTACTGCCTGAGACATGTTGGCTTTTCCGTTTTTTTTCAGATAGTCAATAAAAATTCCTTCCTGCTTTCCTGGCACACCTTCAGTTACTGCCAGATAATATTTACCTGCGCCGCCTGCCATTATCTGTTTGCTTAGATTCCCTGCTGCTCCCTGAGTTTTTGCAAATACAAGGACACCTTCCACCGGCTGATCCAGGCGATGGACCACTGCCAGATATGGGATCTTTCCAGGTGTTTTCTGTGCCAGATAGTTCTTCAGGGCACTTTCCATATCCATGGTTCCGATTCTCGCTGCCTGTACCGGCATTCCCGACGGTTTCCTGCATACAAGAATTTCTTTATCTTCATATAAAATATTTTCGTTGATCTGATCGTTCCACATATGTTTTCACCACTGCTGTTATTTTTGGGTTTCCTTTCTTCATGAAGTATAACGGAAGATATCGATACTGGCAACTGGTAAATATAACAATTAACATAACAGAAAATGAGACGGTCATCACTTTTTACTTTAATAATTTCAAAAATGATGACCGTCTCAACACTCTTCGTTATTCAATTTTTCTTCCTCTTTGTTTTTTGAATAATGTTTTCTGGTTATATGATTTTCTGTCAACCGAAATTTCTGATTTTATATGATTATAAAATAATTTCGATTCTCTTTATTCAATTTTATGCACTTTTCTTTTTCTACGTTCTCTCTTCTTTTTTATTTCCTGCTCATAAGCGATTGATATATGTAAGTATATCTTTTCGATTATTTAGAAAGTTGTATAGGATTGAAATCGTTTTTTCCGAAGTTCGATTTCCTTTTTTGAAGAATTTCGGTGGTTATACTTCTTTCTGTTTCCTCAACAATTCTGGACTTAACTTCTTAAATTCAAAACCGTTTGTCATCTCTGTACTTCGTGATCTGCTGATTCAAATCGACCTATTGGGATTTTCTCCTCTGCAGTTCTTTAAAGTATCCTGAAAAAAGTTCCTGCCCGTTTCTTCGATCTTAATATCCTATCAGATATTCTTCTGATGCAAAGCTTCAATCCATATCCTGATGAATCTGATATGCATTTCAAAGTATCGTTCTCATCTTCACTTCTGTTCCTGGAATCTCTTCTTTCCAACGAACCGGTGAGCTGAGGGTTTTACTCTTTCGGGAAATATTTCTTTACATATTTCCTGAAATCTTTGTCTCAGGTGTGTGACAGTTGTTCAATATGAGTTACCGATTCTATATTACCTGAAATACTGATTTCCTTAACTTTCTTATTTCTCTCATCTTAACTTCAGTTAAAATATAAGTAAGATTTAAGAGGTTCTTATTTATATCTTATGAGAGAAATGATTGTGTTCTTAAGGGTTATCATTATGTGATATGTATCAGGTCTTTCTTGCAGGAAATCCGGTTCCTGTCACTCTCATATTGATGGATGTGATTGTTATGTTCCCACTGGAATCACCTTTTCCTTTCTTCATCCTTTCATGTGCATCTATGCTATGAATTGAATGAATTTCTGATTTTTTAATTTCTTTGTTTTGTTTTTTCTCTTGTTCTTTTTGATGGTCTTATAATAACACTGTTGTTTTGTTTTGTCAATACATTTTTGTATTTTTATCTTAATATTTTCGTTTATTTTGTGGTTTATGTGTTTGTATTTTATTATTTGTTTATATTTTATATTATTTTCTGTATATTTCTTTTGTCATGCGAATGGTTTTTCGCAGTATGCAAGGATAACATATCCGGTAACCGGCTTCCTTTTAATATTTTCCACAAAAATCCCCAGGCAGAAGAAGTGTCTGGAAATCGACCTTTTTTTCTGCCTGGGGATTTCAGAGGTTTACTCTACAAATTCCAGTTTGATCTTTGCAAATGTATAAATGATATTATCGCTAAGTTGTGTATTGGCAACGACCTGACCACTGTTATTCAGAATTTCCGCATTGAGTTCAACCATATAGTTTGAATATATACGGGCTCTCGCATTTTTCACATTAACTTTAAGCAGGATTGCCTGAGTCAGGATACTTTTATCTGCGTTAAACACGGAAGTCGTTTTTATTTTTTTGGTGGTACTGTCATAATATGCTGACTGTGGTACTGTCCATGACCAGGTACCAGTACCATTATTATAATCAGCTTTTGAATTTCCCGTATCAGAATTCTGTGACTGCAATTCTACAGAAAGATAATCCGATGCATTAGTAATTGCATTCTTATATTCTTCCCGCCATGTAGTTTCTGTACCAGATGAATTTGCTCTTTCCTCTGTGCCTGTCTTCTTCGGTCTGAAACTTAATGTAAATCTGATGCCGCTGGAATTTTCCAGCGTATTCTTAAGGTTCTTCATAGATGACAGATCATAAGTTGCAGTCGTATTAATAAATGAATGTTCCTTCTCCGCATCCAGATATGCACTCTGCAGATCCAGCAGGTTAATTCCCAGCTGGTCAATCTTATCTGCATCATACGTCAGTTTTGCACCTGAGGGTTCCTCCCGATAATATGCCGTCGTTATTTTTGGTGCTGAAGCACGGTTACTGCTGTAATTCAGGCTCTTTAATTCTGTAGAAAGCTGAGAGGAATATGTCAGTTTCACGTAATCTTTCGGAGAACCACTTTCCACTGCCGACTCCGGAATCACATCAAGACCTGTTCCCGGAATTGTTGCATCCATTTTTACCTGCACGTAAAAAATACTTTCACTTGCTGATCCTGATCCTTTTTTGATAAGATCACGAAGTCCATCCAGACTGATCGCATTCTCTGCTTTTCCATCTGTGGATAAAGGCAGTTCCATATTTCCACCGTCAGAAACCCATGTATAAGACACCGCCTCAGGCTCATCCGTTCCCTGCATATCTGCCTGTTTCCAACCATTAGAAGCATTATACGTATAAAATGTTTTTGTCCCGTTATTTTCTGTATATACATAAAAACTTGCTTCTCCAGTTGTTCCACTTGGAAACTGAGCGGCCGCAGAATTTTGTGTACCGTTACTGTTAGTAGTCGTTGTCTGCAATCCGCCAACAATTCTCAGAAACAGTTTATCGGCAGCTCCCTGATATGCCTGTCCATTTGGGAAAGTAATGGTATCTGTTACATCTACCTTTACTTTCGAATCCGACATAGTAATCTGTTTCGTCGATCCATCATTCCCTGTTTCTGCCAACATATGCTGATATCCCTCAGAAAGCTGGTATGTACTCGCTGTGTTTTCATGATTATCCATGCCATCATTGCCCGTAACACCCGATATTTTTCGATAATGCACCTGGTGAGGAATATTACTGGTTATGGTTGTCTGAATCCATCCATTTAATGCTGCTGATACTGTTGCATCGCTCTTCGGTACAGTAACTACCAGATAATAGTTTTCCTTTATACTGCTTTTTTTGTTATCACTGAATGTACTCTCAGTTACTTTAATAGAATACTCACCAGTTTCATCCGACGTAGAATCTGCCAGACGATAATATTCATATTCACCAGCACTGTTTTTGATTCTGACAGCGGCTGCAGGATATGTCTTATTATTCTTCGGATTCTCCGGCTTTCCGTCTTTATCTACTTTTACAAAAAGACCTCCCGGCGTTTTCGTTGCCTTTGCATGAAGCAATTCACTGATACTTGGGTCCTGATATTTCTTTCCATCAGAATCTGCAAAACTGCTAAGTGGTATATCAAAACCAGCGTCATTTCCATTTCCTGTTTTATTTTCCTCGCCTGTAGCTGTATAGTAATAGGCTTTTCCACTGTCTGTATCTACAAGTGTCAGCTGTGTTCCTTTCGGAAATTTGGCAGCAGTCGTTGAAAATCTGATGTTTTTCTTCATATCCATCATATCACCACCGGCATCAATATAACTCTGCCATCCGTAATCCGTATATTCTCCGGATGCACTGTTATAGATATATGACAGATATCCTGTGATCGAACTTCCATAGCTTTCCAGAACGTGAGAGGTACGGCCGTCATAATCTTCTTTTTTAAAGTCTGTACCATAAGCCAGTGTAGCAGAAAAATCTATTTCCAGCATACGTCTTACCAGAACCGGAACAAAAACATTGTAATAATGCTCCTTTCCAGAAGCGTCTTTCTCTGTAAATATAACAGTCAGTAAAGTAAAACGATCCTGATCGTTATCGTATCCGGTTGTAGTTGAGAACGTAATCTGATCATTAGCATTTTTCGTTACCTTTAATGCCGGATTTTGACTGGAATCTTTAACAAATCTACCGTTTACGTTCTTATATACCTCTGTTTTTGCAATTACATGAACATCACCTGATCTATTCAGCGCATTGGCGGCAGAAAAACCTCCGTTTGTCAGAATATTAAGGTAATCCTTTACTGTATCTGCTTTTCCGGCACTGATCTGTACTACCGGGAAATCATCCGCATTGTTCACTTTTGTATTCTGATTTTTGTTGTATGTAGAGATTACTGAATTGATGTCAAAATCGGTTGATACTTTGTTAGTATTGTTGCTTGCAGTAATGTTACTATAAGCGTAATGGCCATCCTTTACACTATCTTTATTATTCCAGATTTCCTGTGCTTTGACTGAAAAAGAAGTCGAACCGCTGTCGCTGTCTGTAGACGATGTCCATGCTGCACCGTCTCCGTAAAGGTATTTAAGATCTTTATCATTCTCATTTTCATATAACGCCAGAGTACTCTTCGGGCTGGTTACAACGTACGGAGATGCCACATCTGTCTTGATTGCACCCTCTGAACGGTTGCCCGCACCCAAAAGATTTGTACTTTCTTCTGTATGTGAGTTATCTGATGCGGCAGTACCGGAATAATCTGCAAATGCAATATAAGTTTTATTTGAGTCAGAACCTTGACCAATAAGTGACCAACTCCTATTGGTTTCTGGAACCTTCTGTATGCTAATACCTGCAATATTAATAGTGTTACTATTTGCATTTCCAAATAATAAACCGCTTTTAGCCTGGTCAATCTTACCTCGGTTTGAGCTGCATTTTACATTAGAAAATAATAAATTCGATGCTTTTATTGTATTTCTCAGATTTCCAATAATACCACCGACGCATGGCCATCTTCCACCTGCTTCATTATCATTTCCAACTGCTTTTACTTCAGAATCCTGTGCTGAGCAATTAAACAGATACAACGTACCTGCACCCTTCTCAGCCGCATCCCCAATCATTGCTCCTACACCCCAGTCTTTTCCCTCAATATCGAGATATTGAAGCTCACAATTCTGGATGGTTACAGCCTGACCTCCTGTCCAGAAGCCCAGAATTCCTCCGGCTGTGCTGAAACCATTCATCTTTGTTTTTGTATTCGTTGAAGATCCCTTTACCTTACAATTCAAAAACTGCATTTCTGAATCGGTCTGTCCATTAATGCCGCCTGCAACTGAACCATATATCTTGCTGTCTTTTACTGTACATTTTTCTATTCTGGTCTCCCCACCGGCAGTCTGACCAACAATTCCTCCAGCTATATAATTTGTCTTAATTCCCCCATACAAATCTGAATAGTTGCCATTTGCTTTATCCACATCATTAATTTTCACATTTTCGATTGAGCTTTCACTGATTCCTCCAGCATAAGTCCAATTTTCTGTCCAAGTCTGTTTAGCTCCTTTTGCATAGCCGATAATTCCACCAGCATAAAGTGTCCCTTCTGGTTTTTCTGTCACATAAATCTGCGAAGCCTCAGCAGTTGTTGCTTTCACCGTAACATTATGAATACCATAACATTTTTCATTTATATAACCAATACAACCTCCAGCCGAGTTCCCTGCACTGACTTTTACATCATTTAAAACCGCTTTATTGTCTGTTATTTTACTACCTTCATCGGTCATATTGATGAACATCCTTGTTTCAACATAACCGAAAAGCCCTCCTGCACTGGATGATTTATCTGTTGCTGAAATTGTGGAACTCTTTCCCAGAATTTCATTTGTTACCTTTCCAACAAGACCATATGCATTTACAGAGCTTCTGGGATTTGTTCCTGCGTTTGCAATACAGCCGGCAAATCCGCCTGATGTATATTTACCAGTAACAGTCAAATCTGTATAGTTACAGTTATTAAAAGCAATTCCATAGGTATACTGACCATTTTTCGGTTGCAGTAGAACAGCTATGTCTGTAGGAATATAACTTTTCTGATCCTTCCTGTTATTCGGAGATACTCTGCCGGAATTTCCAATGATTCCTCCTGCATTTGCAGAACTTGTTATTTTTAAATTATTTAGTTGGATATTATTAAATGTGAAATCACGGGCTGCGCCGTCTCGTTCATACTTGTCTGTATAACCTGTTACACTTCCTGCGAATCCACCTACACCAACATTCTCTTTGTAATTATCCCAGCCACTTACATCACTTTCTTCTCCGTTTGCATTATAATACTTTAATGAAACATCCTGTGGTGTATTTGAACTTTGCCCAATTGTCAGATTTGAAATTATGCCATCTTTCTGTATCCGCAGTATATTAAACATTCCACCCACAGAAGCCGCATGAAAATCATCATCTGCATACTCTCTTACCTGCATATTCAGAATTACTGTGCTGTTATTTCCATTGAATTTATTCAGTTCAGGTACAATTCCTTCCGGCTTATATGTCAGTTTTCCTAAGGCATCACAGCGAACTGCGTTGGATACATATCTTGCACCAATCCCCTGATAACCATTTCCATAACCTGACATATCAAACGTTCCTTTTGATGACAAACTTATTTCCACATCAGAATTAACTGAAATATTAAATGCCTTTTCTGTATCGTTTCCTGTTTTACAGTATTTTTTTATAAGATACGGAAGGCTGTCTGCACCAGGTACTGTCTGATCATCCGTTTTTGAAAGTTTTACTTCACCCTCCTCCGTTTCTTTACCTATCTCCTCGTAAGAGGCATTTCGCACTTTTCCATATGCTCCTGCAAAATTATACGTATACGTTTTCTTGTCTGAGCCAACAGCCTCTGTTTTATTCTTCTCATTACTTACATTGCTGTAAGAGACACTGTTTCCACCTGATGCCGCACCACTGTTTATAATTGCAGACAATATCAGCAGACCCTGTGCATTATCTACATTTACATTATTACCTGATATTGTTATACAGTCTGTATCAGAAGTATCAAGAGTATTGATCTTATAATTCTTATCCGTATTATTAATTTCGGAAACAACACCAGAATCTGCTGATGTTTTCTCATAAAAGACAAAACCATCCATAACCCTTCCAACATACGGATTAATATACAGATCTGAATACGTGGTTTCTGTTTCTGGATTAATGTTCGTATTATTTGTGATCTTCTTGTCTGTCAGACCAGTTCCATCCGTCATATTGCGGAAAATCACACCACCGCCGCTGACTGTTCCCACATAACCGCCCACCTGGATCAGATGCCTTTTTTCTCCGGAAAGCGTCAACCAGCCGTCTCCCATACTCACACTTACACCTTCAATAATATTGTCTCCGCCCAGCACACATCCGATAACTCCACCAAAGCACTCTGTCTGTTTTGGATAATATTTCCCGTTCGTGTTATATGTTAATGTTTTTCCTGATTTCTGATAGGAAATTTTCAGGTTTTTTATTACGCTTCCGTAACTGTATGGAATCAGTCCGTTGCCGGTCTGTTCCCCGCTCAGAACTATTGTTGCTCCTGTGCTGCTGGTCAGAACTCCACGAAACGGATTACTTACCGATCCAAACCCACCAAAATCTGTCAGATTTAACTGATGCCCCTGCACTGATGATTTATCCGGATCTGACGGAACAGCCCCCTGAATATCATAATAAGCATTCAGAAGGTACTGTAGCATAAAATCATTCGTCAGTTTGGTTGCGCCATCTACTACCTTCCAGTCATCTTTTCCATTTGTTCCTTTGTTCTCCACAAGCTCCCAGTAATTGCCATCAAACTGGTATGTTGCATCGCATTTATCAGCAGCTGCAGTTTGATGATACGCAGACTGATCTCTTGTAATGGTAACTCTCCAGTCCTTACGCGCAGTTCCTGTTGCCATATATTCAGACAGGATTTCCATTTCTTTTTCTGTGGTGATCTGATATGGATGTCCATAAGTACCACAGCCATGTATGATATTGGTTACTCTCTGGTTAACCCGGATTTCATGTTCAGATCTCCGGCACAAAATGTCGGTGCCATGGAATCGGATTTTACTACCAGTGGTGTGTATCCCATAATGCTGGATACATTCTGATTATCTCTGGTTGCCATTGTAGTGAATGCATACAGGGCTGCTACCAGTATGATCACCCACAATAATACACTGATCACAATTGTTCCTGTTTTCTTCAAAACTTTCATATTTTTCTCTCCCTGGTCTTTGTGTTATGAATCTTTTGTATCTATTTTATCACCGGTGAATCTCAGCCGGATCGAATAATCAGATCCTTTCAGTTCATCTGTACAGGCAGGATCTGTTCCTTCCATCCAGATATGTACCTTTATTGCTTTGTCCACGCCTTCCTTCAGGAAAAACATGGCGTTGTCATTATTTATCTTCATCGCATCCGCTCCCGGAAGGCCGAAAGTTTTTGCGTTGCCTTCTGTGTTGCTTGTGGCATCCATTCCCGGATCATAGATCCAGGTGGTTCCATCCGCCGCAAAAGAAATCTTCATAGATGCAGGAAGTGCACTGTTCTGGGACATGACCAGGGTTCCGTCTGCTGCGCCGGAGCTGCTGTTTGCACTGGTCAGATGTACGACCATATCTTTTGCCGCCATAAAATGCAGGGTAAATTCCAGGTATGCACCGCTGGTGTCCTGTGCTGTCTTACCGTCTTCGTAGGTAAATATCTCGTGATCAGAAGTAGTAACGGGTTCCAGGGGTGTGGTCTTCATGGAAAAACCCTTTTCCTGCCGGATCCTGTCCGCGATCTGTTCAAAAGAAAGTGTTTTTACATACTGCTCAATACTGCGGTGCGGGTCAAGATCCATACGAAGATCCGAATCCGCAATAATGTCCAGGCTCATGGTTTTGACCTTGGCACGATCCGCAATGGAAAACCATGCCACAGTGGCTGCCACAACTGCTACAAATGCCAGCAAAACCAGCAGAACGGAAGTATAAAGCCGGCTCACAGCCTGAGATTTCTGTTGTTTTTTTCTCATGCTCCTGCCTCCCTCTGCTCTGGTATTCCATAAAATCCAAGCTGAAGATCAGAGGTACTGTACTGTATCTGGCTGGAACAGTCCGGATCACATCCCTCTATATAGAAGTAAATATCTATCGTATAGATCTGATTCAAATTCATGGTCAGAAGTGTTCTCTCCGGAGTCTGTATGGAATCATTGTCAAATGTGACTGTATATTGCTGCGCCGATACGGACGGGTCGGTGACTGCCTGGACATTCTGGTTTACATAAGAAAGAACCTGGTTGTCTCCCAGCTTCTGGCCGTTGATCTCGGTATTGTAGGCTTGCTGATCACCGGAATTACTGTTGTCGCTTAGTTTCAATATCACAGCGGAAGAGTAATCTCCGTCAAATACCAGTCCCAGCCTTGCGGCATTTAAAATATCCCCGGACACTTTCTGACCGAGAATGTTATCACTCTGATCCAGATAAAGTTTCATGATAGTTCCGTCCGGCCAGCCTGTTCCGGTGGCACGGATGTAGACTCTTCCGTGATAGTAATAGGCTTCATTCTCTACAGGCCGAAAGACTTTCGCTGTTCCTTCTGCTGTATAGGGTGAATACACAAAATTTATAAGATTGCTGGTGGAAACTGGAAGCAGATACTCCGCTGAGGTCTGATTGACCTGCAGGATAGGTGCCAAATCCGTATCCTGAAAGCTGCTGCCTCCACTGCTGCTCAGCTGCAGTTCCAGTGTTTCATCGCCGGTTCTCGCGGTTGCCGTGTTGGTGGAAACTTCCCGGTTCGTCGTAAACCAGGCGTAAGTAGCAAACGCCAGTGACAATGCCGCAAAAATCATGGTCACGATCTGAAACCAGATTTTGAAACGATGTTTCATGACGTCTCTCCTTTCGTATCTTCTTCCACATCAGTTCCGACAAAAGCAAACTGAAGTTCCGAAGCTCTGCTCTGCACGGCGTTTACACACTGATCATCGCATCCTTCCAGATACAGCCAGTACTCTACTGTAGCTATTTCATCTGCATCCAGCTGCATCAGCGCCTGACTTCCATCTTTATAGGTTCCTTCTGTATCTCCTGCCTCTGCCATGTATGCGGAAATTTCCTGTGACGGGTCTGTCACATAAGTGGGCTGACCGCTGTCAGAAATTGTGGAAACAACCGCAGAATCCTGTGAAATGGTACGTCTGGTTTCCGCACCGCCGGTGCTTCCCATTTCATCCAATTTCCAGATCAGGGACCTGGTTCCTTCATGGGAGGTGATCTTCATTCCCAGTCTCATGGCTGCCAGAGCCTGTGCATCACTTCCCAGCTTCAGTTCCTCTCTGTTAAAATAAACCTTACACGGTGCATTCAGACACTGAAGATAGACAGTTCCATGTACAGCGTCCTGGTCTACGGCGCTGTCCGCGTTTGCATAAAGAGATGCGATACCGTTTTTGTTCTGAGCCACAGCTCTGAAAAAATGTTCCAGCTGGTCTGTGGAAAGAGGTTTCAGCGATTCCGGATTCCCCTTTAAGACCAGTTCGCAGGTTTTGTCAAAAGGACCCTCTTCACTGTTGGATATCAGCAAGGTGCTGCCGCCTTTACTGACAGCTCCTGCCATTGGTGTGACATTGGTATGATTGATCCCGGTAAGGGTAAACCACGCAAAAGTGGTTCCTGTAGCAATGACCAGAAGAAGCAAAAGCCACAGAACTGCTCTTGTAAATGATCTTTTTAACTGATTAACATCTGTATCCAAAACTTCGCCCCCTTACTTTACAACTCCTGCGAAAGACACAGAAAGATTCTTCAGGGTCTGGCTTCCCAGATTGCCGGTACAGTCTTCATCACAGCCTTCCAGCCAGATGTAAAGATCGATCTGTACCGGTTCTCCGGCAGCGCCGTCATTTCCGGATATGGTGCATAATTTAAGTGAACCGTTTTTCAGATTTACTTCTCCTGTGTTCTGGTCATAATTGCAATATGCAGCGGATGTATACGGTGTGAATGGTACCGTTGATCCGTCTGTTTTTGTACAGTCCAGCACGTCACCTTCTTTTCCCTTGGCTGTATTATAACTGGCATGCGGGTTCTTTTTATTACTGATGGCAAAAATATATTCACCTTCTGCTAGCTGAGATCTGCCGGTCTTATGTACTACAAAACCGGCACGGATGGCTGAGGATATCGGATTCTTCGGATCACTGTCCTCAAAACCAATGTCCGCAATATATATGTCTGTAGGATTTCCGTTTGTCCTTAAGAACAGGCTGGTCTTGTAATAGTCTGTATAATCGCCCCGGCCAAAAAGGCTGGCCACCAGATTGGACTGATTTTCCGTTCCATTGGTAAATCCGAGAACTTTCTGAAAACCACCGCTGATCCGATTGGTAGATACAGGATTCAGGCTCCCGGAAAAACTGTCCAGTACTGCGGCTGATCCATAAGTACCACTGTAGGAATTACTGATCTGCAGGTTCACTCCGGCACCTGCTGCCATACGGACTTTCGTTGTATGGCGGCCTGTGTTATATACATACCACGCATACGTTGCGGAAACGACCGCAAGAAGAGCGATCAGAAGGGCAAACGTACCTGTGGTGAGTCTGTTTTTTAATTTTTTATTACATTTTGTCGAAAAAGGCCGACGATCTTCGCATCGTCGGCCTTTCGAAAAATATTCTGTATTTTATTTACGGTTGTAATTGATCAGACAGCCTTTGAGAATGATCTCTCTCTCATCGTCCGTAAGCTCGCCAAGTGTTACCTCGAACTCTTTCAGGGTGTCTCCGTCAACGGTGTAGCCTTTGATCACGTCTGCTTTTTCCTCAACTGCTTTACGGATTCCCGGGAAGAACAGGAAGTCTCCGTTCTTAAACGGAAGGTCTCCGGCAGGGATCAAAAATGGAAGCATACCCCAGTTGATCAGGTTGGAACGATATCTCTTGGTTGCATACTCATTGGCAATGTTTGCCCAGCCGCCAAGTACCTTCTGGCAGGATGCTGCCTGCTCTCTGGCAGAACCGTCGCCAGGTTTCACTGCAAAAATAGTGCTTCCTACACCAAGGTTGGTCTTGTCTACATCCGGATATGTCTTGTTGATGGTCTGGATCACCGGTTTCAGTTCCGGAACAGCTTCTGCCGGACAGTTGCCTGCCTGGATCGCCTTCTGTGCTGCCTGGATCGCCTTCGCACGGCCAACGTACTCCGGATCTTTTCTGGAGAGTGTGAACTCTGCAAGTCCGAGCGGATTGGAACGGTAAGAAGATGTCTCACCAGATGGGATCAGCTCGTCGGTTGTGGTAACCGGATCATGGATCTCGGAAACAACTTTCAGGATCAGATTGTCTGCAAGTGCAGCCATTTCCGGCCAGTCTTTGATGTTCGGTCCAAACTGGATCTCTACGCTCGGATCTGCTACGCCCTTGCTGTCAAATACACGGTTCTCATAAATAGATTTGTCAAAGTAATATTTATGCTCGGAATAGCTTCCGTCAAACTCCTCTGCAGATGTAAGGAATCCCTTGTTTGCTGCTGTAGCTGCAATGGAACGTGCATCCATAAGTGCAACAGAGGAAATCTGGCCGTTCTGGATCTTGGAGCCTTCACGGTTCGGGAAGTTTCTGGTTGTGTGACGGATACTGAACGCATTGTTTGCAGGTGTATCGCCGGCACCGAAGCATGGTCCGCAGAATGCGGTTTTGACAACTGCACCTGTTCCGATAAGTTCTGCAAGGACACCATTCTTAGCCAGCTCCATGTAGATCGGGGTACTTGCCGGATATACACTTAAGGTAAAGGCATCGTGGCCGATGTTTTTGCCTTTGAGGATGTCTGCTGCTGCACAGATGTTCTCGAATCCACCACCGGCACAGCCGGCGATGATTCCCTGCTCAACATAAAGCTTGCCATCAACTACCTTGTCTCTTAATGTGAACGGAACTTTTCCATCCAGGCTTACCTGTGCTCTCTTCTCCACGTCTGCGAGAATGTCGTCCAGGTTCGCTTTCAGTTCGTCGATGGTGTAGGTGTTGCTCGGGTGGAACGGCATTGCGATCATTGGTTTGATCTCACTGAGGTCGATCTCCACGCAGCCGTCATAGTATGCAACATTGCCTGGTTTCAGTTCTTTGTAATCTTCCGGTCTTCCGTGGATCGCATAGAACTCCTCGATCTTCGCGTCTGTCTGCCAGATGGAGGAAAGGCAGGTGGTCTCTGTTGTCATAACGTCGATTCCGATACGGAAATCTGCGCTTAAGTTGGCAACGCCTGGTCCTACGAACTCCATAACTTTGTTCTTCACATAACCATTGGCAAAAACTTCTCCAATGATGGCCAGTGCAACGTCCTGCGGTCCTACGCCCGGGCGTGGTGTGCCTTTCAGGTAGATAGCTACAACGCCTGGCATATTGATGTCATAAGTCTGACAGAGAAGCTGTTTAACAAGCTCCGGTCCGCCCTCGCCCATAGCCATGGTTCCAAGTGCTCCGTATCTTGTATGGCTGTCGGAACCGAGGATCATCTTTCCGCCGCCTGCAAGCATTTCTCTTGCAAACTGATGGATAACTGCCTGATGAGGCGGTACGTAAACTCCGCCGTACTTCTTGGCACAGGTGAGTCCAAACATATGGTCATCTTCATTGATGGTTCCGCCTACTGCACAGAGAGAGTTGTGGCAGTTGGTCAGTACATATGGTACCGGGAATTTCTCAAGTCCTGAAGCTCTTGCAGTCTGGATAATTCCTACAAATGTGATATCATGGGAAGTCAGTTTGTCGAATTTGATCTGAAGTTTCTCCATGTTATCCGATTTATTGTGAGCCTTGAGAATAGAATATGCGATGGTATTCCTGGCAGCCTCTTCTTTCGCTACAGGCAGGTTCGCCTGGTTCTCAGGAATGATTTCCTGGCCGTTCTGAAGATAGACACCGGTATCGTAAAGTTTCATTTCGGTTCCTCCAATCTATTATAATTCTTTTTTCACAATTTCGTTTATTATAGAGGATTTTTACACATTAGTCAATAAAAGTGAAGCGGCCCGGTGCATTGTTTTATGTACAAAACAGGAATCCGCCCTGAACTTTACTTTCCCTGCAAAATCCGCTATACTGAAGGGCATGTCAGACGATCGATCCAAAAACTTCTGCCGGCCTGGGCAGTTACGATACGGAGGTAATATTTATGTTTCGTTTATGGGGAAAAATATGGAAAGATAATCATATGCTGCAGGACACGGTAGTCTGTGATGACAGCGATGATACCAGAACACACAAGATTTTTCACGGACTTGAGGAAATCTGCTATCAGATGGATCTGGGAAACCCGATCTGGCTGGATGCCACGGTGCGGGATTTCAAGAAACATGACAAGGCACGTTTTTATCAGGATAATTTCATTGAACATATTGAATTTGATTATCTGGAGATCCAGGTGATCGAGGAAGATTGAAGCAAACGCAGGAAAGCTACAAATGCTTATCCTGCGTTTGCTTTTTTCAGAAGTTTCCGATCTGGGAAGTATATTCATCAATGCGCTCCAGAAGCTCCTGATTGGAGTAATTCGTTTCCCTGCATATATAGGCGCAGAGCATTTCTGCGGCAAACATTCCTGCAACATAGGAATTATAGAATTCACTGCTGTCACCTCTGGCAGTCAGTACCACATCCGCGAACTTGGCTGCTTCGCAGGTAGGTTTGTCTGTCAGAAGGATAATGGAAGCCCCCTGCTTATGTACCATCTCCGCAGTGAGATACATCAGCCTGGAATACCGGGAATAGGTGATAAAAACCGCCGCATCGCCTTTCCCCAGGTCGCTGGCAAAGTCAAACATGTTCTGCCCGTGGCTTCCGTAATTGTATACGTGGGGAAGCGTCTGCCGCAGGATCGTATTCAGAAATTCCCCCACACAGGTAGATCCTCTTGAAGAAAAAATGTATTTCACCCCACTGTTGATGAGAATACTGCTGGCCTTACGGTACTGTTCTTCGGTATTACTGGCAATGGTGCTCTGTATATTGCTGAGGGTATAGGCGCATACCGTATCCTGGACTGTTGCCTTGTGCTCTTTTTTCTTGATCGCCTCAATGCGCTCCGCGGGGATGAGAATTCCGGTGTCCACATCTCTGGACTGTTCTGCATAAGTTTCCCGCAAAAAATTCTGAAAATCCGGATATCCGGTAAATCCCAGCGTCTTGGTAAGCCGGATCACGGAGGAATAACTCACATTCAATTCTCCGGCCAGCTCTGTTGATGTCATAAAACAGCATTTCTGCAGATTCTCAAGGACGTAATCCGCAACCTCTTTTTCCTTTGGTGTCAGCTGTGCTGAAATGATCAGATTCTGTAACCGATTCTCCATGAAATATCCTCCCCGTCATAATTATCACTGGTCACAGCAGTTTGTGAAACCTGCATGTTTCAGTTTTTTTATTTTATCACAGGCTTATGTGAAAACGCCCCAAAAGATATAAATATTTTTGTATATATTTTTATGAATAAAATTATTTACTTTTCAGATATAGCATGATATACTCACCTCATCAGATGAATAATATTATTCTTAAATCAAAGAGAAAAAATATTTATTTTCAAAGGAGTGGTAACAATGGCAGATAAAAAGTATAATCCTTATGACAATATGCTCTCTGTCCTGAAGCAGTCTGCAGAGGCTCTTGGTCTCAGCTACGAAGATTACGCAACACTTTGCTACCCGGAACGTGAACTTAAGGTTTCTATCCCGATCCGTATGGATGACGGCTCCATTAAGGTATTCGAGGGATACCGTGTTCAGCATTCCAGCGCACGTGGACCGTGCAAGGGCGGCATCCGTTACCATCAGAATTCCGATATGGACGAAGTAAAAGCGCTTGCAGCCTGGATGTCCTTTAAATGTGCGGTTGTAAATATTCCTTACGGCGGTGCCAAGGGTGGAATCAAAGTTGATCCGTCCAAGCTTTCCAGAGCGGAGCTTATACGTCTTACCCGTCGTTATACCACACGTATCCTTCCGATCATCGGACCAGATAAGGATATTCCTGCACCGGATGTTAATACAAATGGTGAGGTTATGGCATGGATCATGGACACTTACAGCATGTTTACCGGCCATACGGTTCCAGGTGTTGTTACCGGAAAACCCATCGAGATCGGCGGCTCCGTAGGCCGTGTGGAAGCTACCGGACGTGGCGTTACCATCATCGCCTACCAGTGCATGGAAAAAAACTACATTGATCCGGCAAAAGCATCCATCGCTGTTCAGGGTATGGGAAATGTCGGCGGAACTGCCGCTGAGATCTTTTATAAGAATGGACAGAAAGTTGTTGCGGTCAGTGATTACACCGGCGGTCTTTACTGTGAGGACGGACTTGATATTACGGCGATCCGTAAATTTATTTCCGAAGGAAATACTCTCGATAAATACGAGGCAGAGGGCGTTTCCCATATTACCAACGACGGCCTGATCACATGCAAATGCGACGTTCTGATCCCGGCCGCCCTTGAGAACCAGATCACAGAAGATAACGCAGGACGCATCCAGGCTAAACTTATCATCGAGGCAGCCAACGGACCGACTTCTGTTGAGGCAGATGAGATCCTGAATTCCAGAGGAATCATCGTATGCCCGGATATCCTTTCCAATGCAGGCGGTGTTGTTGTCTCCTACTTCGAGTGGGTTCAGAACATCCAGAACCTTACCTGGGATCTTGATGAAGTTAACAAGATGCTTCAGAAGATCATGCTTACCGCATTTAACGAAGTTTATGCTCTCAGCCAGGAGAAGAACGTAACGCTCCGTATGGCTGCATACATGGTTGCCATCAAGAGAATCACCACTGCAGGCAAACTCCGCGGCGGCCCGATCTCCATGGGCTGATAACCAGTCCGCAGAGTCAGACAGCCAAAGAATCCTTATCTTACACAAATACACAAAAAAATCTCCGGCAGGATACCAGGAACCGTATCTGCCGGAGATTTTTTCATCATATTATATATCACACCGTAATTCCGGTATCGCCGTGTGTCATTCTCTGAACTTCCGGCGTCCACTTCTACTCCTTCATAAATTCTCTTATGATCTCCCTCATGATCTCTTCCTCCTCCGGAGAAAGCATCTTGCTGAAATGGCTTCCTGTTGCCGCAGTCTGACGGATGCTCCTTGTGATCCGATCCACGATCTCTTCCTGCAAAACGGGATCTGTCTTCTGGGGAACTGGAATTTCTTCCACCCAGGTCCGTACCTGTTCCACGTAATCTGCAAGGGAAGCCATCACAAGTTCTTCTTTGTAGGAAAAATCCAGTCCCTGTCTCAGAAGCAGCAATGTCACAGGCACAGCTGCACCAATATACAGATAAAGCATAGGCAGACCTTCCCCAGGTTCCAGCCTGCTGTTAAGGATCACAGAAAGGACCAGAAGAAACGTACATAGCAGAGACGGATACCACACAAAACGGTTCATTCTGTGCCAGAGCCTGTCTCTTGACTTCCACAGGTTCAGCCATTTTTCTTTGAGATTCTGTAATCGCTGTGTATTTCGGATCATTCTTCTGTAGGTAAGGTTTGTTGCCAGCATCCCAAGGCCACCGATACATCCCATGGATGTCATGACGTAAAGCGGAATGTTCAGCTTCATGATCATCTCCAGCATAAGCCCCTCCCTTTTCACTGCCCGCAGTACCCACACGTCATTCTTTTTTGCTTTACAACGCACCGGATACCGATTCCGGACGCACTGCTCATTGCTTTAGGAATATTATACTTCTATATCGCCTGGCTGGAAAGAATTTTCGTTCGTCAAATGATCGCCTGGTTTTCGGTCTTTTTACATTTCCTGCAGTGCTTTGACTACATTTTCAAATTTCATGAAATGAGAAGCTTTCACAAGGATAGTATCTCCCTGTTTCACATAGGTGTTCAGGTTCTTGAGAAGGCTTTTCAGATCGTTTTCCTGGATAACTGTCAGGTCCGGATTGGTCTCGGATGCCTTTTTCGCAATGTGTGCCGCAAGCGGTCCAACACAGATGCAGGCGTCGATCTTACAGTGACCTGCATGAACGCCAACGCCTTCATGAAGTGCAACTTCGTCGGTTCCAAGCTCGCCCATATCTCCAAGAATGGCAACTCTTCTTCCAAGTCCGTCCTGCAGAACATCCAGAGATGCCTTCATGGACATGGGGTTTGCGTTGTAGCAGTCATCTACGATCAGGAACTTGTCGGTCTCGATCATATTGAATCTTCCGCTGACCGGCTCCAGGCTTTCGATACCCTTTTTGATCTGCTCTGCATTCAGTCCGTAAAGTCTGCCGATGGCTGCTGCTGCCAGCGCATTGGAAACCATATGGCGTCCTGGCATTGGGATATCTACATGGAATTTCTGGAACTCTCCGTTCTCTGTCATTTTTCCCTTCAGACAGATGTCACAGCTCATTCCTTTCAGTCCACGGCTCTCCACATTTTCACAGGTGACAGAAGCATTTTCTCCGTTTCCAAAAAATACCGGCCGGATACCGTTGTATTCTTTTACTGTGGAAAGCTTATCGTCATCACCATTGAGTACGATATTTTTCTTCACATATTTAAAGATCTCTGTTTTTGCTTTCAGGACACCGTCTCTGTCTCCAAGATTTTCCAGATGGCAGGTTCCGATGTTTGTGATCACGCAGGTGTCCGGTTTCGCGATCTTTGCAAGACGGGTCATCTCGCCGAAGTCACTGATTCCCATTTCCAGGACCGCAATCTCATCCTCGTCACGGAGACGGAATACAGTCAGCGGAAGTCCCAGTTCATTGTTGAAATTCCCCTGGGTTTTCAGGGTGCGGTATTTCTCTTTCAGGACAGAGGCGATCACCTCTTTTGTGCTGGTTTTTCCAACACTTCCTGTGATTCCCACAACCGGAATATCAAGCTGCTCCAGATAAAACTCCGCAATGTCCTTCACTGCCTGAAGGGAAGATTCTACCTGAATGTACGGATAGTCAGCACCTTCAAGAACCCTCTCGGATAAGGTTGCAAGTGCACCTGCTTCCATCACCTGGGGAATAAAGCGGTGGGCATCCACACGCTCTCCTACTACCGGAACAAAAAGACCGCCTTTTTCTACTTTACGGCTGTCTGTTGTGATGGCAGTCACTTCTTCCTGAAGTTTTTCCTGCGGGCCATGGTAAGTACCATTGCAGACTTTTGTGATATTTTCCAATGTAAGATTTTTCATGAATAAAATCCTTTCTTTTGCCAGAAACTCCTCCTGTTGTATTTACAGCATTTCAGAGATCAACATGTTCTGAAACTGCTTCGATCAACAGGAGGAGTTATGGTCAGATATTTTATTTGCTGTATTTTTTAAGAGAAATGCGGATCAGCTCTTCACAGAGATCCGGGTAATCAATTCCCAGAACTTTTGCTTCCTGCGGGATCAGGCTGGTCGGTGTCATTCCCGGAAGTGTGTTTGCTTCCAGGCAGTACATGTCGCCGTTTTCCTTCATCATGAAGTCAAAACGTGCGTAGCCTTCGATGCAGAGAGCTTTTGCACCGGCCTCCGCATAGTGCTGCATCTTCTCTGTCAGTTCCGGAGAAATCTCAGCCGGACAGGTCTCTACTGTGGAACCTGCCTGATATTTGTTCTTATAATCGTAGAAGCCCTGCTTCGGTGCGATCTCGATAATTGGATAAGCTTTGCCATCTACAACTGCAACAGAAAACTCCCGGCCTTTGATGTATTCCTCAACAACGACTTCATCCTCATAAGAATAGGCACCGTCAATGGCATCCTCATATTCTTTCTGGTTGTTTACAATATAAACACCTACACTGGAACCACCGCAGCATGTTTTTACAACAACAGGAAATTCCATGCCAAGATCCTGGATATTTCTTGTACAGTTTTCTTTCAGCATGGAAACACCCTTGGGTGTCGGTACCTGGTCCATAAGAAAGATCTTCTTGGTGAGGCCTTTATCCATGGCAAGGGCACTGCTTAAGTATCCGGTTCCTGTGTAGCGGATTCCCAGAAGATCGAAAGTTGCCTGAACCTTTCCGTCTTCTCCGTTAGAGCCATGAAGACCCATGAATACAATGTCAGCAGCCTGACACAGTTCCAGGACATTCGGTCCGAAAAAGCTTCTTCTTGTTCGTTTGATCTCTTCGATATCATCGTCAAAGCTTCTCATATATTCCGCTGCGGAATCTACTTCATAATCTTTATCTCCGAAAGGTTCATCCCAGTCTACCGGCTCCAGGCCACAGAAAATATCTACGAGAATGGCATTGTGTCCTTTCTGACGAAGTGCCTTGCATACACCGGTTCCGGTTACGATGGAGATTTCTCTCTCTGTACTGGTTCCACCTGCCAATACAACGATATTCATACTTTCATCTCCCTTGATAATTTTATGTTTTCTTTCTTCGTATTCTTTTAATATTTCTTTTAGTCTCTTATTCATAAACTACGATCGGTACTCCTACGCTAATATTATTGTAAATGATTGCAGCCTGATCCTTCGGGGTATTTACGCACCCATGAGAACCATTGGTTATATAGATCTGTCCGCCATACTGTGAACGCCAGCTTGCATCATGGATTCCAACTCCCCCGGAAAACGGCATCCAGTATGTAACCGGCGACGCATATCCAGGTCCTTTGAGGACCGCCGGTGAACGCATGGCATCCAGCGCAAAGCATCCGGTTGGTGTGGCATGTCCCTTTCGCACACAGCCGGTAACTACCGGTGTGTCTACCAGAAGCTGTCCATCTTTATAAAATACCATTCTCTGGTTGGTCAGGTCAATTTCTACATAGGTATTTCCAATATCATTGGTATCTCTGCAAAGGCCACTGTAAGCATAAGCAGGCTGTCTTACTTCTGTAGTTCCCGCAAGGATTGCATTATAAAGCCATTCCGTCTCTGTTGTCTGGTCGATAGCCCAACCATAATCACCGCCCTGGATGGTCTTCTGACGGCCATCGTAAGTAGTAAATGTCCTGGTGCATCCAAACGTATCATATTTATAACCCAGGCTGTTTACATATGCCGCAACCTGATTTTTATCTACAGAATAATCTCCGTTTGCGTCTTTAACAAGCCAGTCCTTAATAGTATTCCGGTCAAGCTGCTCGGAACGGTCTGAAAAATCATATGTGATCACACAGCTGGTAAGCTTGTTCATCTGGTCACATTCTTTTTTCAGGGTTTTGTCGTCTTTATATACGGATGGTTTTTTATAGCAGTTGTTTTTTTCCAGGCTGACTGTTACATCTCCGGCAGAAACTGCTTTTCGGATCACTTTCTGCACTTTCTTGGTGTCCAGTGTGGTTCCTTCTTTTTCCGGCTGGATCTCATAAGACTCGCCAGTGTCTTTAATGCATGCATCTACAGGTTTCTCCATCTTGTCTTTCTGCATACATTTCAGTTTTTTTACGGTTTCTGTCAGCTTGTTCTGATCTTCATAAGTGGTATCTGTTGCCAGTGTATATTTTTTCTTCTGATTAAATGCAAGGAACCATTTATAACGGTCCTGCTTTTTGATCAGTTTCCTGGCTCCGCCATCCGGTTTGTAAACCAAACCTGCTTCTTTTGCGGTAATGCTCTCTTTTCCGTTGTTTCTTGTTTCCACAGTAAGGACATATGCCTGCACTTCTTTTGCAAGAAGTTTCTCAGTTTCGTCTGCAGTTTTATAGGAGCAGTTAAAACCGTTTACCTGTGATCCCGGTAAGAAATGATCTGTAAAATAATGCACACCGTATCCATAAGCTGCTGCTGTAAAGATCAGCAGGATTATGATCAGTGCAATGATCACCTTTTTGCCGGTTTTCATTTTTTCTTTTTCCTCACCCATGATCTCTCTCCGATAGTTATGACTGCCCGGTATTACGTACGCTGAAATACCGGGCAGTCTGATGTGATCGATTTATTTCTCCAGAAGTTTTTCCACACTTACAAGCTTCACACAGAGAACAAATACCTCTGCTGCCTTGCCAAGTTCCTCAACGCTTGGATAGCTTGGTGCAATACGGATGTTGCTGTCTTTCGGATCCTTTCCATATGGATAGGTTGCTCCGGCGCCAGTCATGACAACACCTGCTTCTTTTGCTTTGGCAACAATGGCTTTCGCACAGCCTTCCATTGCATCAAAGGAAATGAAATATCCACCGTGAGGTTTCGTCCACTCACCGATTCCAAGTCCGTTAAGTTCTTTATCCAGTGTTGCAAGAACAAGCTCGAATTTCGGACGGAGAATATCTGCGTGTTTTCTCATATGCTCATGCAGTCCGTTGATATCTTTGAAGAAGCGAACGTGACGGAGCTGGTTCAGCTTGTCGTGTCCGATAGTCTGTACAGTCATATATTTGCGGAAGTCATCCAGGTTCGCTTTGGATGCAGCAACTGCTGCGATACCGGAACCAGGGAAGCTTACCTTGGAGGTAGAAGTAAATTTATAAACAATATCCGGATTGCCTGCTTTCGCACACTCATCAAGGATCTCAAGAAGGAAATCCTGATTGTCATCATAGAGATGATGAATGCTGTAAGCGTTATCCCAGTAAATACGGAAGTCCGGTGCTGCTGGTTTCAGATGTGCAAAACGCTTAACTGTTTCCTCTGAATAGGTATAACCCTGTGGATTGGAGTATTTCGGAACACACCAGATACCTTTTACTGCCGGATCTTCATTGACGTATTTCTCAACCATATCCATATCCGGGCCTTCCGGAGTCATCGGAATGTTGATCATCTCAATGCCGAAAAATTCTGTAATACGGAAATGCCGGTCATATCCAGGTACAGGACAGAGGAATTTCACTTTATCAAGTTTACACCACGGTGTATTTCCCATAACTCCGTGAGAATAGGAACGTGCAATGGTATCGAACATTACGTTCAGGCTGGAGTTACCATAAATGATGATGTTCTCAGGCTCTACCTCAGACATCTCGCCGAGAAGTCTCTTGGCTTCCGGGATTCCGTCGATGACACCATAGTTACGGCAGTCCACACCGGTCTCACATTTCAGATCTGCATCGCCCGCAAGTACTTCCATCATTTTCATGGAAAGATCAAGCTGATCCGGTGCCGGTTTACCACGGGACATATCCAGTGCCAGACCTTCGGCTTTGATCTCGGCGAACTCATGGTCGAGTTCTTTCTTTAAATCGAGTAGCTCTTCCCTGCTCATCTCACAATATTTTTTCATAAGTTTGCTTCTCCTCTTTTTGTGCACAGTTTCATATCTGCGGTTGCTGTGTTTCTTCTGTTAACGATTTCTGTCTGTCAGGAATTCTCTGCAAAATCTCTTCCGCAAAAAACAGCCACAGTTTCACGGAAGCGGAAAGCCTCTGCCCCGGCAGAAAATCTCTGCGTACATTTTAGTATGTAAAAGCGCTGTTGTCAAATCTTTCGTGGAAAATCCTGCACTTCTCTTGCACAGCATCCATTTTTCCTCTATACTGGAAAAAACATTATTATGGCGTTTTTATGGATTCATGTCCCGGTCAGCCGGATCTGGTACAGTAATCTCCGGAAATGCTATATAAAAATGATATATATATCTTATAAATTTACTATTATGAAAGAGGTATTGATCATCATGTGGATTGCAGATGGATGGAAAGAATATGAAGTCATTGATACATCAAAAGGAGAAAAGCTGGAGCGCTGGGGCGATTATCTTCTGGTTCGTCCGGACCCGCAGGTAATCTGGGATACTCCCCGTAAGAACCGTGGCTGGAAGCATATGAACGGACATTATCACAGAAGCAGCCGTGGCGGCGGTGAGTGGGAGTTCTTTGATCTGCCTCATCAGTGGGAGCTTCATTACAAGGACCTTACTTTTAATCTGAAGCCTTTCAGCTTCAAGCATACAGGACTTTTCCCGGAGCAGGCTGTGAACTGGGACTGGTTCGGTGAAAAGATTCGCAATGCAGGACGCCCGATCAAGGTGCTGAATCTTTTTGCCTACACAGGTGGTGCCACTTTGGCTGCCGCAGCTGCCGGTGCTTCTGTTACTCATGTGGATGCATCCAAGGGTATGGTCACCTGGGCAAAAGAGAATGCAGCTGCTTCCGGTCTTTCCGGCGCGCCGATCCGCTGGCTGGTGGATGACTGTGTGAAGTTTGTGGAACGTGAGATCCGCAGAGGCAATCATTACGATGCGATCATCATGGACCCGCCTTCTTATGGCCGTGGACCGAAAGGGGAAATCTGGAAGATCGAGGATGCTATTCATCCGCTGATCAAACTTTGTACTAAGATCTTAAGTGATGATCCGTTATTCTTCCTTGTGAATTCTTATACTACGGGTCTTGCTCCGGCGGTGCTGACTTATATGCTGGCTACGGAACTGAAACCGTGGAAAGGTAGTGTGGAGTCACAGGAGATTGGACTTCCTGTGACAGAGAGTGGACTGGTGCTGCCTTGCGGGGCTTCTGGCAGGTGGTGTTCCTCCCGGTAGGATAAGGATTTGGGGCATCCTTATTAGCCTGCACCTTTTTTCCCTTTCTGGGACGCATTTTGTTGGGGGGGCAATGGGGTTCCCTTTCTGGGGGACACTTTGGCGTGGGGTTGCTGGCGGGGTGATGGATTCTGCTGTGTTGGTTGTGGAGCGTTGTGCCGATTCTGAGGTTGGTGGACGGGAAGGCGGCCCTCTTGCGGGCCTGTTCCCTGGTTGGTCTATCTTTGTAGAACTTTATATTTGTTTTGGAAATATTCTGTGGAGCAGGTAGGTCTGTTCCCTGGCAGGTAATGATTCGCTACTTATTGTTTTTTGCAATTCTGCGGGGGATTTCCTTGATTCAGTTGATATTTTTATTATGAATTATAACTGATTTTTGTTGGGTATCTTTTGATGTTTTCTGATTATTTGTATTGAAACGTTTTTTTGTTGGGTCTATAATGTAGAAAAAAGGAGCGTGATTTTATGAGTACGGAAACTGCAAAAGATACCCTTCCTTTTACCTGCACGCCGGCTTATGACCGGGATGCCTGTAAGGGGTGTGTCTGTTCTACCTGCTATGAGCAGGAGTTTTGTGACCGGTGCAGCTCCTGTGTGGAGCAGGGACATCGGAAAGAGCGGTGCAATGCTTATGAGGGGGCTTATAATTACTGAGCAGCTAAAGTAATTCAGCCCCTCACCCCAACAAAAATCGGCACAACCTCTCACCCCCAACACCCCCGAATCCCGCACCCCGTCAGTGCATTTACGCCCACCACAACGCCGAACAACTGCGTGGCCAGAGGGAAGGGGTGTGGGGAGGGGAAACGGCCCAATGCCATTTAGTTAGAACATTTTGGTGAGAATTCTATCCTTATCGTCTTAACCATTTTGAAACTTAATGGATTGGAGATAAAAATGCGCAGATCCCCCCTCTCAAATGATATAATTCCCTGATCCTCCACGGAGGAAATTCCTCTCTTTTAAGGTTCGTAACGATACATTCATATTCACCGGTATCCAGCAAAAAACGCACCATTCTTAATTTCATAGGACAAACTGCCTGTTTCCCGTCTTTTTCCAGATCCAGGAAATCAAATACCGACCGTGGGGAAATTTTTTTATACCGGACAGGATCTCTTTTCGAATGTACCGTACTCCGTGTAACAAAGAATTCCAGGTCTTTGTCCAGTTCCCTGTCAGGCAGCCGGAAACCATACGCGATCCCGCCTTTGCGGGAAATATCCTTTGTGCGGATAACAAAAGCCAGACCTTTTGCCATGATATGGGCAAAAACATGATAAGTTTCTTATCCCCGGTCAGCCAGTATGATCGTTTTAGCAGGGGATTTTATATTTTCCAGCATCTGGACCAGGGCACGGGATTCATTACTGACCATTGTTTTTTCGATCCGTATATCTGTATATTTTTTGTTGCAGAGATCATACAGCGCATGGAGATGGAGCTGATTGGAACCTCTTTTTCCATTGCCGGAAGGCTTACAGCTTTCCCAATCATCCGGATCATAAGAAATGTTCAGGTCGGATCCGTCACAGGCCAGAAGCTGAAATCCATCATAGGTTTGCACGGTAGGAAGTCGTTGTGTAAAATGATAAAACAGGTAACGCATAGCATCTGGAAGAAGCTTTGCCCTCTGTTGATGGAGAGCGGAAAGAGAAGGGATATCAGCAGGAAGCCTGTGCTGGAAAAAGTCATGGGATGTAGTAGAAAGAGAGCCGCCCTGCATGGTTAAAAGAGAGAGGATCATATCCCGAAAGGAAATCTTACGTTTTCTCGAAAAATCAACGCCAGGGCGAAGGACAAAAGAATCCTTCTGAAGTTCTAATTCAGAAATAGCAGACAGGAGCAATTCATAACTGGAAGCAAAAGTAGAGTTCATAAGCGAGCCTCCCCGCGAATTTCCGCTTTTCCCAAAAGCAGAACCTTTATCACAAAATCCCACAAAAAAAACAAATTCACACATACAAAAAAAGAGACCATCAAACCAATAAAAGTCCAACAGTCTCTCAAAAAAAGAAATTTTTTACTATTTATTTTTTACTTTCTCTAACATTTCCTCAGCTCTCTCAACATCCGTCTTCTCATCCTTAGGGAGAACGATGTTCAAGATAATCGCAAACACCGCTGCCGGTACAATACCGGAACCACCGAAGATCAGACTGATAGCCTGTGGCAGATGCACAAGGATCGCTGTATTGGAACCAAGTCCATAGCCAAGACCCAGTGCAACAGAAACGATGGTAACGTTTCTTGGTCCTACCGGCCACTTGGTGATCAGCTGGATACCACTGACAACGATCGATGAGAACATCATAACAGCAGCGCCGCCCAGAACACTCTGCGGCATGATAGAGATCAGCGCAGCCAGTTTCGGGAACAGTCCACATGCGATCAGGAAGATTCCACCAGTAGCGATACAGAAACGGTTTACAACCTTATTCATGGCAACCAGACCAACGTTCTGGCTGAAGGAAGTATTCGGCAGTACACCGAACAGTGCTGCAAAGGAAGAACCAAGACCGTCACACATAACACCACCGGAAAGCTCTTTATCAGTAGCTTCTCTTCCAAGACCACCCTCTGTGATTCCGGAAATATCACCAACAGTCTCCACTGCAGTTACAATAAACATGATCAGGATCGGCACGATGGCACGTGCGTCAAATACCCATTTTACAGGCATAAGTGCAGGTACTGCAAACCATTTTGCCTGTGCAACCTTATCCCAGTTCAGAACCCAGGCTTTTGTAGCTTCTACAGTGGCACCTGTATCATCTACATATGTAAATGTTGTTGGAAGTACCAGTGCCATGATACTTACCAGAATATATCCCACGATAATACCGATGAGGATCGAAGAAAAGCTTGTGAAACCTTTTGTTCCGTGCTTCAGTGCAATGATCACGATCAGAACCACAAAACCTACGAAAAGGTTTTCCAGAGAACCGTAATCCTTTGCGGAGCTTCCGCCTCCAAAGGAGCTGATTCCCACACCGATCAGTGAAAGACCAATTGAAAGTACAACGGTACCGGTTACAACAGACGGGAAAAATTTTCTCAAAGGTTTCAGAAAGCTTCCCAGAACCGTCTCAAAAAGACCGCCGATAAAACATGCTGCCATGATCGCGCCGTAGGCTACGACACCATTTCCCATGACTCCGGCAACGCTCTGACATACGCCGATGAAACCTGAACTTGTTCCCATAACGATAGGAAGCTTGCCACCGACCGGTCCGATCGTAAAGACCTGTACAAGTGTAACAATTCCTGCGATCAGCATTGCATTCTGAAGTAATGCAACCTGAAGATCCCCTCCTGCTTCAATTCCGCAGGCTGCCGTGATGATAAGAAGCGGGGTAAGGTTACCCACAAACATGGCAAGCACGTGCTGCAGTCCAAGGGGAATTGCCACCTTAAGAGGTGGGCGTCCGTCCAGCTCATAAGGGCTGGCTGTGTTTTTCTCCTGTTTTTCCATAATGAATCCATCCTTTCTTTCCCTATGTCCTGACGATAACATAAAAAAGAAGGCAGTTATACCCACTGCTGAATATAACCGCCCTGTTATCTGTCAGTACACGTATCGTGTCTCTTCTGTTTCGACACTCTTATCTGAACTGTTATTTCAGACTCCTGAAAAACGGGTTCATTATACAGTATCCCAACATCTATATCAAGTGTTAATTAACAAGTTGTTGATTTTTTTGCAGCTTTTTTCGCCTGGCTCTCATCCCAGAGCTCATCTGCCTGTTTTTTCCATACTTCTGCATAGTGGTCACATTTTGCACAGAGATGCTCCGCTGTCTCAGGAGACTGAAGGTCTGTAGATTTCGCTCCTGCACGCTCAACCATCTTGCGGAGAAGCTCCGGATTCTCAAGCATCGGACATGGACGAAGCATGTTCTTGTTGAATGGCTGTCCTTTATGATACTCCATAAAGATCGGGCTCTTCAGCGCCTCAAGAAGTGTACATTCTTTAATGTTCGCATTGGAGAAATGAATGAATACACAAGGATCCACATCTCCGTTTGCATTGATATGAAGGTAACGGCGGCCACCTGCGATACATCCGCCTACATACTCTGCATCATTCTGGAAGTCCATAGTGAAGAGAGATTTTGTGGCACGGAATCTGCGGACGCTGTCGTACATTTTGATTCTCTGCTCCGGTGTGGGAAGAAGATCTGCTGCCGCATCATTTCCAACCGGCATGTAATGGAAGAACCATGCAAAATAAGCTCCACACTCGATCAGATGATCGAAATATTCCTCGCTGCTTACAGCCTCAACATTTGCGGATGTGTAGCATGTGGAAACACCAAACGGAAGTCCATGACTCTTAAGAAGCTCCATGGCATGCATAACCTTCTGATAAACGCCATCTCCACGACGTCCGTCTGTAGTTGCTTCTGTTCCCTCAAGGCTGATGGCCGGAACGAAGTTTTTCACACGGAGCATTTCCTGGCAGAATTCCTCGTCGATCAGAGTTCCGTTTGTGAAGGAAAGGAACTCACAGTCCGGATGCATCTCACAGATCTTAATAAGGTCTTTTTTGCGGACAAGAGGCTCACCGCCTGTGTAGATGTACATATAAGTTCCCAGCTCTTTACCCTGTTTAACAATAGAATCGATGGTCTCAAGATCCAGGTTCAGTTTGTGGCCATACTCTGCTGCCCAGCATCCTGTGCAGTGAAGGTTACATGCGCTGGTTGGGTCAAGAAGGATTGCCCACGGTACATTGCAGTCATTCTCTTCGGATACTTTTTCCTGTGTTGCGCTTCCCTTAAGGCTGGCATTTACAATAAAGTTACGGAAGAATGTCTGGCGTACTCCCGCATCCAGCTGATACATACGAAGGATCAGCTGATACCAGTTGTCCTTTGCCTCGATGGAGTGACGGATCGCATTTCTCTGTCCTGCATACCAGCCATCCGGTGTTACTTTATCAACCATTTCCATAATCTTCGGTATATTTGTCTCCGGATCCTTCTCAAGATAATCCAGTGCTTTTGTTACGGTAGCTGCGATCGCTGCCTGTTTTGCTTTGTCTACGATTCCCATACTCTATTTCCTCCTATGTTATTATCTAAAGTGATTGGTTATTTTTATGTTTATGTTTAAAGCCGACTCTTGATGATCTTGATCGTCAGGATCCCGACCCATAGATTGAGGATCCCTTCCAGTAAAATGGAAAATCCTACCAGTGCCATCATCGTAGCTGCTGCTTCACATGGTCTGATAAAAACCAGAACTCCGATCACTCCGGTGACCAGTGCGACCAGCAGAATCTGCCACCACAGCGCCAGACCGAATCTCTTCGCATCTACAGACATCTGGATCTTAAACAGGGCATCTGCCAGGATCAGGATTCCGAACACGGAAAAAATAAGATCCACTGCGAAATTTTTTCTGGCTATCAGGATCACTCCCACTGCCATCAGCAGGATTCCGAAAGCCAGATCAAACTGAAATGCCAGACAAAAAGCATCTCGCGTGAAATATCCGCTGATCTTAATAGCTCCGTACAGGATCAGCATGATTCCCATGAGCACGCACAGCATTTTTACAGAGCTTTTGGGCCTTGCCATCAGAAAAATACCCAGCACGCAGAACAGTAATGACATGACGATGTAGATGTTTTTTACAAGCTTCAGCTGTTTCAAGTCATCCATACGTTCCCTCCTTGATAATTTTTTCTCATTTATTGTACTGAATTATACATCACTGTGTCGTTTAAAAAAACAGACAAAAAAGAGCCAGTGCCTAAATTTCAGACACCAGCTCAAAATTAACCGTTTCTTATACCTTAATAATATTCGAGGACATTCCTGTTCTACACTAAATGGATATTTTTAATCTTCATTTAGTTGAAATCATAGCTTTTATTTCAGATTTTTGTACTGACTCTCAAGGCTCTTCTCGTAAATATACTCCAACTTATGCATATCTGACAGGATATCATAATCCATATCATGCCGTAGCCAGTCCAGGATCACTCCCACAAATACACATTTATAATACCGGCTTATAAGATGCCTATCTTCCTGATCCATTTCAAAGTCTCCGACCGCCCTGTTGATCAGCTCCTCCACCACACGCTCTGCGGCATGATCCAGATAATCGGCAAATACATCCCTCTGGATCGAGCGGTACAGATGTATCATGGCTTTTTTGTTCTTCTGAACTGCGTTGACAAGGATTTCCATACAGTCGCTGACTGATTCCGGTACTTTCTGATCCTTCAGAATGTCATTCAGCTCTTCCTTTACCATTGCTTCCACTGCATCCGGAATATCTCTGAAATGGTAGTAAAATGTATTCCTGTTTACTCCACAGCGTTCCACGATGTCCTTTACCGTGATCTTGGACAATGGTTTTTCGTTCATAAGTTCCGTCAGTGTATGCAGTATGATCTGTCTTGTAAAACCTGGCATTTTCTCTCCCCCATCACAAGCTTTCCTCGGGTTATTTCCTTATTATGTCATAAAAATAACATACTTTCAAGCAACAACATGTTCGAAAATGTCCATAAATCCCCGGAGATCTTTCTCCCGATAACTGTCCCATGACCTGGCTGAACAAGGTTTTGTCAGATCTCTTCTTTCTGTTCCTGCACTTTTTTCTCTGGCTGAACATGAACGATTCCCTCCACAACGGTATGGTTTCTGACCTGATTTACCACAATATCCAGGTTTTTCCAGCTGCATCGGAACTGTTCTCCGTCCTCCGGTACACGTTCCAGAACTCCGCAGACAAAGCCGCTGAAAGTATCATATTTTTCTACAGGAAGCTCCACATTTATGACCTCTGCCACATCATCCAGGATCGCTCCTCCCTGTATTTTCCAGATATGTTCTCCTGTCTTCTCAATATCATCCGGCTTCGGCAGATCTGTCCTGTCGTCAATATCTCCTACCAGCGTCTCCACAAGATCATGCAGAGTGACAATTCCCACAAAGCAGCCGTATTCATCCAGCACTACTGCAAAATAATCCCGTTTTTCCCTCATTTCCCGGAAGATCAGGTTGGCACGCATGGATTCCGGTACAAAAAACGGTGAATAACAGGCATGCTGCAGAACAGCTTCTCTGGATCTGTCATCCAGGCGGAAATAATCTCTGGTGTCCAGAATATGGATAATATCATCTTGGTCTTCCCCGCATACCGGATAAAAGGTGTGACGGTTCTCTCTGATAATCCGTTCCCATTCCTCATCTGAATCCTCCATATAGAGGACAACCACATCTCTTCTGTGTGTACAGATCTCATCTGCCGCAGTATCATCCAGGTCAAAAACATTCTGGATCATCTCGCTTTCTTCCTGCTGGATGCTGCCCTGTTCATTTCCCTCTGTAAGCAGCATACGGATCTCTTCCTCTGTGGCCTGCTCCTCTTTTTCTTCCGGTTTGATCCCCATCAGATACAGCACACCATTGGCAGTTACTGTCAGAAGTGCAGTAGCCGGCCAGACTGCGATCATCGCGATCTTAAGAAGTCCTGCCAGACGCAGAGACAGCTCATCCGGATTTTTCATTCCCAGACGTCTTGGCACCAGTTCTCCGAACAGAAGACTTACATAGGAAAGCAGTATGGTCACAATGATCATACATACGATTTTCAGAATGTTCTGTGGTACATCTGCTCCTGCCTTTATCAGTGCCGCAGTCATAGGCTGTGCAAAATATTCCGCTGCAAAAGCACTCTGCAGAAAGCCGGCCGTAGTTACCGTTACACGGATCGCTGTCATAAAATGTGCCGGCTGTTCTGTAAGCTTTATCAAAATCTGCGCCCGGTGATCTCCCTCTTCTGCCAGCTCCTTCATCTTCGCTTCATTCATGGACAGAATCGCCATTTCCGCACCTGCGAAAACAGAATTCAGAAAGATCAGGAACACCAATAAAACAATTGCCTGTATCATATTTTTATTCCCCTCAGTATAGTCGTCCGGAATTATTCCGAACCAATTATAATACAGAAAGCGGACCGTTATCATCCGCTTTCCTGTTGCTTATTCTGATTATTATTACATAAGATAGCATAACCCTTCCAGTCTGTCAAACCATCAACCTCCAACTAGCAATATACTACGATATAAAAAACAGCAGATGCATACAACAGAACGGCCGTTCATCTTCCACTCTGCTGCATGCCTATGAACATCATCGCTGCACGACCTATGTTCACTCTGCTGCTTCCTTTTCCATATGATGTTTCGGAAATTCCATAATGATCTCGGTTCCCTGTCCCGGTTCACTGTTAAGCCACAGCCTGCCGTTCAGAGTTTTTACCCCGTGCTTCACAATAGAAAGGCCAAGGCCGGTTCCGCCGATTTCCTTGGAATGGCTTTTGTCCACCCGATAAAAACGCTCGAAAATGCGTTCCTGATCTTCTTTCGGAATCCCGATTCCCGTATCCCGCACATTTATACGAACCACATCGCCTTCATCCTTCAGCTGTACAAAAACCTCTCCACCCCTGTGGTTATATTTGATGGCATTATCACAGACATTGTAAAGAACTTCTTCCATAATGGTAGGCACCGTATCCAGCATGGTACTTCCGCCTTCCATATACATATGCACTTCCTGCTTCCTGGCAGCTTCATGAAGTGTGGAAAAAATATCATGAACCATACTGTACAGATCCAGTTCTTCCCACTGATACGGCAATCCGCCTTCATCCAGACGGGAGATCCGGATCACATCTCCAACCAGACGGATCAGCCTCTGCGCTTCCTTATAGATGCGTCCTGCAAAAACCTTCACATCCTCATCCTTCACAAATCCGTCCTGCATGATCTCTGCAAAGCCGGAAATAGAAGTCAGCGGTGTTTTCAGCTCGTGGGAAACATTGGCGGAAAATTCTCTGCGCAGCTGTTCCCGTTCTACTTTTTCGGTTACGTCCACCAGAAGAATCACCGCACCTTCTGTCTTGTTTTCTCTTGTGACCGGATTGGCGATCACCTGGATGTCGCTGCCATCCAGACGGAGAATTTTGTCCTCATGATTTCCTTCAAGAACCTGCTCCACAACACCTCTGAAGTCCTCGGAACGGTTCAGAAGATATACGCTTTCCCCGGTTCTGATCTCGTTTACCTTAAGAAGCTTCCCGACACTGGAGTTTCCGGAAAGTACCATGGTATAACGGTCGATCACAAGAAGACCCTCCTGCATGTTCTCCGTAATAATGGAGAATTCTTTCTGCTGTCTTCTGGCCGCCTCAAGCTGCAGACGGATCTGACGGTTCTGACGGTAAATTTTGCTGATAAGAGGTTCCACCTCTTCATACACATTAATTTCTTCAGGATGTTCCAGATCCAGATTGTTAAGAGGTTCCACCACCCTGCCGGAAAGTCTGGAAGCAAATACCGCAGAAAGAACAAGAATCAGAAACAATACGCCCAAAAGCGGCGGTACCAGCTGCCACACAAGCGCAAAAGCTGATTTCTGGGTGCTGGAGACACGAAGAACATTGCCATTGTCCAGGCGCAGCGCATAGTACATGGTCTTTTCGGAAAGCGTGGAAGACATTCTCTCATCTTCTCCTTCTCCGTTAAGCTCTGCCTCACGGATCTCTTTTCTGTGACCGTGATTCTCCATATTTTCCACATCTGCTTCATTATCATAGAGGACTTTTCCACTTTCATCCACATAGGTAATCCTGGAATCTGTGTTACTCAGCTGATCCAGATAATCTGTCCCTGCTGCTTCTACTCCTCTGGAAATGAAAACAGCTTCTTTTTTCAGCTCATTCATCAGCTGACGCTGGAATGAATGAGAAAGGATACCAATGACAAATGCCAGTCCCAGCACGGTAACCATGGATGAGACCAGCATAATATACTTAAATATTTTTTTACTCAAAATAATCATTCTCCGGTAAGATAATTGTCCGTGTGACTGGCGCTGCTTCTGTGGACTCCGGTAATGGAGTATTCTACCCACTCCGCAATGTTTACTGCGTGATCACCGATACGTTCAAAATACTTCGCAGCCATGAGAATGTCAAGCCCCAATCTGGCATCCGGGCTTCCGCTGCTTAAGATTTCAACCAGTTTTTCCTTGATCTCATTAAACGCATTATCTACCTTGTCATCATCATTGATCACCTGTCTGCAGAGTTCCAGATCGCCCTTTACAAAAGCATCAATGCTTTCTGTCACCATGCGGACTGTATCCTCAGCCATCTTCCGGATATTAATGATATCTCCGGTAACTGCTTTGTCCTCGATATGCTTGGACAGATCCGCAATATCTGCTGCCTGGTCACCGATGCGTTCCATATCGGAGATCATCTTCAGCGCTGCGGAAATGGATCGCAGATCTCCGGCTACCGGATGCTCATGAAGAAGAAGCTTCATACAGAGATTTTCGATCTCTCTTTCCTGTGCATCGATCTCTTTTTCCGTCTCAAAGATCTTTCCAATGAGAGTCATCCCGCCTTCACCCTGAATAGCTTTGGCAGAAAGTGAAATTGCTTTTTCGCAGAGACTTCCCATGGTGATCAGTTCCACGTGAAGTTCTTCCAGCTGTCTTACAAAACGTTCTGACATAATATCAACCAAACCTTCCTGTAATATAATCCTCTGTACGCTTATCTGCCGGCATGGAGAACAGCTTGTCTGTATCCGCAAATTCCACAACCTCACCAAGAAGGAAAAATGCCGTCTTGTCGGAGATACGGGTTGCCTGCTGCATGTTATGTGTGACCATGACAATGGTGTAATCCTTTTTAAGCTCTACTGCCAGATCCTCGATCTTGGAAGTGGAGATCGGGTCCAGGGCAGATGTGGGCTCATCCATAAGAAGCACCTCCGGCTGTACTGCCAGGGCACGGGCAATGCAGAGACGCTGCTGCTGTCCGCCTGACATTCCAAGAGCACTTTTTTTCAGACGGTCCTTGACCTCATCCCAGATGGCCGCATCACGGAGAGATTTTTCCACGATCTCGTCCAGCTTCGCCTTGGAACGGATACCGTGTGTTCTCGGGCCGTATGCAATGTTATCATAAATGCTCATCGGGAACGGATTGGGCTTCTGGAATACCATTCCCACACGTTTACGCAGAAGATTCACGTCCATATCTCCGTAAATATCTTCCCCGTCAAGTGCTACCTTTCCTGTGATGGTACAGCCCTCCACAAGGTCGTTCATACGGTTTAAGGATTTCAGAAGTGTGGATTTACCACAGCCGCTTGGTCCGATAAATGCTGTGATCTCTTTTTCCGGGATCTCCATATTGATTCCCTTCAGGGCATGAAAGCTTCCGTAATGGAGATTCATATTATCAATTGAAATTTTTGTATTTTCACTCATGATCGATCATTATCCTTTCGCAATTTTTCTGGCTACCAGACCGGACAGTCCGTTGATAACAAGTACAAATGCCAGAATGACTACTGCTGTTGCAGATGCCTGGTTTACATGAAGTCCCTCACTGGAAAGCACATACATGTGAAGTGCCAGGGTACGTCCGGAACCCATCAGGCTGTTTGGAACTGCCGCAACAGTACCGGAGGTATAAAGAAGTGCCGCTGTCTCACCTACCACACGTCCGATGGCCAGGATCACACCTGCCAGGATTCCGGGAACTGCGGAGGGAAGTACGATAGTAAAAATAGTACGGAGCTTGCCTGCTCCAAGTCCGAAGCTTGCCTCACGGTAAGAATCCGGAACGGATTTCAGCGCTTCCTCAGCGGTACGCATGATCAGGGGAAGTACCATGATCACCATGGTCAGGGCACCGGAAAGAAGAGACATGCCCCAGTGCAGCGCAGTTACAAAGAACAGCATACCGAACAGACCATATACGATGGATGGAATGCCGGAAAGTGTCTCTGCGGTAATACGGATCAGCTTTACAAAGCGGCTGCCTTTTTTTGCATATTCCACAAGGAAGATCGCTGCAAAAATTCCTACCGGAGCGGCAATCGTCAGAGATACCAGTGTCATGATCAGGGTATTGATCAGTGACGGGAGAAGGGAAACATTCTCTGAGGTATAGGTAAGGCTGAACAGACTTGCATTCAGATAAGGAATACCTTTTACAAGCACATAGCCGATCAGGAAGAACAGCAGTGCAAAAGTGATCACTGCTCCCAGCAATGTGAGGAATGCCAGGACTCCTGCGCCAGGATGTCTTGCATAAGACTTCAGCTGATCTCCTATGGTAAGTGTATTCCTTTTTTTCATGGTTGTTTCTACCGCAGGATCCGCGGCTACTGATACATTAGTTTGCATGCTCCGCCCTCCTGTTCAGCAGTGAAAGACTTAAGTTGATGATCAGGATAAATACAAAGAGTACAACTCCTGTTGCGATCAGTGCTTCTCTGTGAAGTCCTGATGCATATCCCATCTCTGTTACGATGTTTGCAGTCATGGTACGGACACCCTGAAGAAGTCCCTTCGGCATACGTGGCTGGTTTCCGGCTACCATGATCACGGCCATGGTCTCACCGATGGCACGTCCGATCCCAAGGACAACGCCTGCCAGGATCCCTGACTTTGCTGCCGGAAGCATAACAAAGAAAATGCTTCTTTCTTTTGTTGCGCCAAGCGCAAGTGAGCCTTCATAGTAGCTTTCCGGAACGCTTCGTACTGCCGATTCCGTAACTCCGATGATCGTCGGAAGGATCATGATTCCCAGAAGGATACATGCTGCCAGCATACTGCTTCCGGTTCCTCCGAACAGCTGGCGGATCAGCGGTACCAGGAGAACCAGACCAAAATAGCCATATACGATGGATGGAACGCCTGCCATAAGCTCAATACCGGATTTCAGTGGTTTATAGATTTTTTTCGGACAATATCTTGCCATAAATACGGATGTAAAAAGTGCGATCGGCACTCCGATAAGGATTGCTCCTGCAGTTACATAAATACTTGCCACGATCATTGGCAGGATTCCGAATTTATCGTTTGTTGGTCTCCATTCTGTTCCGAAGAGGAATTTTAAGGGACCGATCTTTCCCATTGCAGGAAGACCGTTTGCAAAAAGGAACACGCAGATAAGAAATACTGCGAGAACCGATGCACAGGCCGCAATGAGGAAAACGACCTTCATGGCCTTTTCTCCTAAATGATTCATAAGACACCTTTCTCTCTGTTCCAGTGGATATCCACTGTGCTGATATATAACGGAGCGGCTTTCCTGACCTTGTCATGATCGCCGCTCTTTGTAAGATACTTCAATCGTTTTTTACCTGGGAATTTATTTGGTCACGTCCTCCCAGTCTGTGATATCACCTGTGAAGATGGATTTTACCTGGTCACTTGAAAGCTCCTCAAGGTCATTGTCGTTGTTTACGATGACTGCGATACCATCTTTTGCGATCTCTGTAGCTTTAACACCTTTCTCTGTTTCCTCGTCCTTCAGCTCACGGGATGCCATTCCGATATCACATACACCCTCTGTTGCGCTATTGATTCCTGTTGTGGAGTCGCTGACCTGAACCTCTACTGTGATGTTTTTGTTTGTTTTCTGATATGCCTCTGCAAGCTTCTCCATTACAGGTCCTACGGAAGAAGATCCCATAACTACGACTTTGCCTTTTGCATCTCCGGCTTTGTATGCCTCTGCTTTTTCATCTACTTTGATGTAGCCTTCTTTTTCGATGATGTCCTGTCCGTCAGAGCTCATGATGTAGTTGATGAAATCCTGTGCTGCATCGCTGAGCTTGTCGCCTGTTACGATGTTGAACGGACGTGCTACCTTGTATGTATCATCTGCAACGTTCTCTGCTGTTGCCTCTGCTCCGTCGATCTTTACTGCTTTTACTGTATCGTTGAGGGAACCAAGGGATACGTATCCGATAGAGTTCTCATCGCCTGCTACTGTGGTAAGCATTACATCTGTGTTGTTTGTGATGCTTGCTTCCTGTGTTGTCATATCTACTTTCTCGCCGTCTTTTTCTTCTTCGATCCCAAACAGCTCTACGAATGCTCCACGTGTTCCGGATCCGTCCTCACGGGAAATTACGTCGATCGCTCCGGACGGTGCTGCCATTACAACGGTTCCCATTACTGTAGTTCCGATAAGTGCTGCTGTTAAGATACCTGCGATTCTTTTTTTCATGATTTTTTTCTCCTCATTTCTATGATCATTTTTACTTGCTTACTGCTTAAATACAGGTGTTATTATAGGAATGGAAGGTAAAATATAAAATCGCGGTTTTGTAAAATGTTAGTAAAAAAATGTGATATAAAAAAAAGCTGCTTGCGCAGCTTTTTTTATATGATGTATTCGTCTGCCTTGACAGATTGCCAGTTCATCAGGTCTTCCAGTGTTATATGATCCACCACACCTTTGATAGCATCGTCCAGCTTTTTCCAGAGGATCTGGGTGACACAGTTCTCCTCACGTTCACAGAAGGCTCCGTTGTCGTCCAGACATTCCACAGGGGAAAGGCTTCCTTCTGTGAGACGAAGGATCATTCCGACCGTGTATTTATCCGGGGTCTGCTGCAGTGCATAGCCGCCCTGAGGGCCACGGACACTGCGGACAAAACCTGCTTTGTTCAGGATGGATATGATCTGCTCCAGATATTTATCTGAGATCTCCTGGCGCTTCGCCACATCCTTCAGGCGGATCGGTTTTCCTGTATAATTTGTAGCAAGATCCAACATCAGTCTCAGCGCATATCTTCCTCTTGTAGAAATCCTCATGTAATATTTACCTCCAATATTTCAGTATTCTTCTTATTTATAGTCTTTTGCTCTTTCTGTTATTGTGCAGCTGTTCGGCCGGAAATATTCCTCTGTATTCCATGACCGGCACCCTTCTCTGTGATGCACAGGCAGCTTCCTGTATCTTCTTTCATAAGAAACAGAATCTGCTTTGCAGACTTTATTCTTTATATTGTTAATAGGTTTTGTTTGTTTTCTCTATTATACCCTAAAAAACTATCTGATACAAGTCAAGCGGATATTCGCAATCCGCTTTGCTACTTGCTCATAACCGAATAACTGCTTCGCAGTTTATCAGAAGGAGCCTGCACTCCTCCTGATACAAGCAAGTCCCCATCCAATGCTTATTGTTTTTCGCAACCCCGCAGGGGACTTACTTGATTCGGTAAAAATAAGAATAAAACCGGCGCTCCGGCAGCCTGCTTGGACAGGCATTCAGGAGCGCCGTAAATAATCCCGAAGGATCACGCTTCGGGGCAAAAGAAGCGGTCTTCGGATCGATTATTTTGTAAACAGTGGTGTGGAGTAGTAACGGTCTCCACTGTCCGGAAGAAGTGCTACGATCACTTTTCCCTTGTTCTCCGGGCGTTTTGCAAGCTGGATCGCAGCATAGAGAGCTGCACCGGAAGAAATTCCTGTAAGGATTCCCTCTTTCTTGGTAAGGAGTTTGGATGTCTCAAATGCATCCTCATTTTCTACTGCGATGATCTCATCATAAACCTTGGTGTCAAGTGTATCCGGAACAAAACCAGCACCGATACCCTGGATCTTATGCGGGCCTGCTTTTCCCTCGGAAAGTACAGGAGAAGTTGCAGGCTCAACAGCTACAACCTTCACATTCGGGTTCTGGCTCTTCAGGTACTCACCTGTACCTGTGATCGTTCCGCCTGTGCCGACACCAGCTACAAAGATATCTACCTTTCCGTCTGTGTCATTCCAGATCTCAGGGCCTGTTGTTGCTGCATGTGCCTTCGGGTTAGCCGGGTTCTCAAACTGTCCGGGGATGAAGCTTCCCGGAATCTCTTTGGCAAGTTCTTCTGCCTTGGCAATGGCACCTTTCATTCCTTTAGCTCCGTCTGTCAGAACTACCTCTGCGCCGTATGCTTTCAGGATGTTTCTTCTCTCAACACTCATGGTCTCCGGCATGGTAAGGATTGTCTTATATCCCTTGGCAGCTGCGATGGCTGCAAGTCCGATTCCTGTATTACCGGATGTTGGTTCGATGATGGTTGCGCCCGGTTTCAGAACGCCTCTCTGCTCTGCATCCTCGATCATTGCCTTACCGATTCTGTCCTTAACACTTCCTGCCGGGTTAAAATACTCAAGCTTGGCAAGAATGGTAGCCTCAAGTCCCTCTGACTTCTCTACATTCTTGATCTCTACAAGTGGTGTGTTTCCGATCAGTTCCAGTGCGCTTCCGTAAATTTTACCCATGGTGATATCCTCCTTAATTCCTTATCTCTATTTCCTTATTTCCTAGTAACTATATATGTTTTCTGTGATTTGATTGAATTATATCATAGTACAGGGATTTGTCAATACATTTCCGCCAAAAAAACGCAGGAATTTTTCTCCAGAAAAATCCTGCGTTTTGTGCTGTTTCATTTATTCTGTTTTTATAATTTGGGCCAGCAGACGCATCATCTCATCCACGTCCAGTGGCTTCGCCAGAAAACCATCCATTCCCGCTTCCTGTGCCTTCCGTCTGTCCTCATCATAAGCATTGGCTGTCATGGCAATGATCGGAATCTCAGCTCTCGAATCGTCCAAATCCCGGATCCTCTGTGTTGCCGTGTAACCATCCATATTTGGCATCTGGACATCCATCAGGATCACATCATAATATTTCTCCGGCATCTTTTTCAGTTCCTCAATACACTGGATGCCATCTTCCACATGTTTCACTTTTATTCCGGTTTCTTCAAGAACTGTCTCCGCAATTTCCGCGTTCAGTTCATTATCTTCCGCAAGAAGAATCCGTTTTCCTTCAAGCTTCTCTGTAATATCCGGAATATTCTGTTTCTCTTTTTCCCGAACCTGGTTTTCTAAACTGACAGGAAAAGAAAATTTCATAATAAAGCGGGTGCCTTTTCCCTCTTCACTTTCTACTTCGATGGTTCCACCCATCCGGTCAACCAGAGATTTTACGATTGGAAGTCCAAGTCCTGTGCCTGCAACTCTGGTTTCCGTAGAAGTATGTTCCCTGGAAAATTCCTCAAAGATATGTGGAAGATAATCCTGGCTCATTCCAATCCCGTTATCTTCTACAACAACTTTATAGTCTGCGTTTTTCTCATCCTCGGAATCCAGCTCATCAATGGATACTGTGATCTTTCCATGAGGATTGGTATACTTGATGGAGTTGCTGACAACATTCAGAATGATCTCTTCCATCTTTGTTTTATCACACAGGATCTGATCGTGGACCACATTCAGGCTGCACTGATATTCCAGAGATTTTTTTGTAAGGGATGATTCAAAAACGGTGTTCATGGCTTCCACCATTTCACGGATATTTACACTTTCCGGATTCAGAGTGATCTTTCCACTTTCGATACGGGCCATTTCCAGAACCTGATTGATGAGCGTCAGCAAAATATCGCTGGAAACCCTGATCTTTTTTATGTAGCCAAGAGATTTCTTTTCATCATGGAGACTCTTCTCAAGAAGTCCGGAAAATCCTACGATGGCATTCATTGGCGTCCGGATATCATGGCTCATGTTAAAGAGAAATCTCGTCTTTGCCTCATTTGCTTTTCTGGCTTTTTCCGCGGACTTCCGGATTTCTTCTGTATACAGTTTTTCTCTCTGTTTTCTGTGAAGCATCAGATAACAGATCGCAGTGGCCAGAACCGCTATGCTTACAGCAACCAGAAAAACCAGTGCCTGCTGTTTCACGGTAACCCATCCGGTATGTGGAATAATCTCAAAATACCAGGTGTCATTTGGAACCTTACAGCTGATCTGTACAGCCCCTTTGTGAATCGCATCTCCACCCTGGGCAATGATCGTTTTCTTTCCGGAATTTCCGTCTTTTTTCCACATCTGATAACAGTAGGAAGCATCGGTAAGCTTATCCAGTTCCAGTTCTTCCAGAAATCGGTTCCAGTCAAGTACCAGGATTGAGAATCCCCAGAAGGATTTTTCCCCGGATTTATCTGTAATATAAATCGGTTCAAACAACAGTGAGCCAAGGCCTCCCTGATTCAGCTCATAAGGACCGGCTATGGTATACTGGCCGCTTTTCATTGCCAGATTCGCTTCATGTTTACGGGCCGGATTATTTAGCATATCAATTCCAAAAGCTGCCTCATTTCCTTTCAGAGGATAAATATCCTTAACTACTCCGTCCGGTGCCTGTTCAATAACTTTTATAATTTGAGAATCATCGGAGATCATCTGCGACAGAGCCTGAAATTCTTTACTGTCCATCTGATGTCCGGATCCAATTATATTCTGAAAGAATTCTGAGACATCAAGATATCGGTTAAGCTGTGATCTTATCCGGTTCACGGTTGTTTCCGCTGTAAAAGCAGCTCGCATTTTCTCTTCATTTACAGTATTCCTGTTGAGCAGCTGTCCACAGACGGATACTATAAAGAAGGAAATAATCCCTACGACCAGACAGTAGATCCTGATCTGTTTTGAAGTATTATCTTTTTTTATCATTTGATTTTTTTTACCTTCTCCTGCTCGGTATAACGTTACATCAGATGTATATTTTACCATCCTCATATTTTGTTTACAACAAAAAGAATCTTCCAAACGGCAGTGTTTTTGTCTGCTGCTGTTCAGAAGATTTCTTTTATTGGATCATTCTTTATTATCTGGCGGATTCAGGGTCAGATGACTGTTCAGGCAGATATCTGCTATCCGCATTATCTACTTTGCAGATTCGGTTAACATAATATCTCCGTCGCTACATTTCACACTTAAAGTCGGTGCGGAAGTGCCTACTTGGTTCTCATAAACAGAGAAGTCTTCCTCATTGCTGGATTTTCCACGGGAAAGATCTCCTGTATCTACATCCCCGTCTGTGGTTTTCAGATAAATGTTGGTTTTATCCACGCTGCTCTTTTTCATTTGGATGGAAACATCTCCGTTGGAGCTGGTGATTTCCATATCTCCGTTGAAACTGCTGTTGCCCATCTGAAGCTCACCATCATCAAGAGAAATCTGGCCGTCTGTAAGATCTGCTCTTTTTATGCTCACATCTCCGCTTTCGGATTTCAGCTGCATGTTATCCGTACACTGAAGCTCTTTTACATCCAGATCTCCGTCGCCAAGCTTTGCCTCAAATTTTTCAAACACGCCTTTGTCCAGCATCAGATCTCCATCGGAAAGTTGCGCTGTCATTTTTTCACATAAAAGCTGATCGGCAGTAAAATCTCCGTCCGAAAGCTGAATCTCAGCTTCCAGAAGCTGCGCTTTCTCCGGCACATAGAGAATCACTGTATTTACCGCATCTTCTTTCTGGGTCTGCTCTATATGTGTCCGAAAGACTCCCAGATCATATGTTATAAAATAACCTCCCGTTCCTCCTTCGGACTCCTTAAGTGTAAGTTCTCCGTCTTTATCCTCCCAGGTCAGGGGATCTTTCTTTCCGTTTTTCTCAAGTTTATATTCCATATAATAATGGTCATCATCCGAAGTCCGGATATCCAGGTCAAGATCCTCAAAATCTACATTCAGTTTTGTAAAATCATCGATCTGTTCTTTTTTCATAACTGCAAGGTTTTTATGAGCAGAAGAATTTCCTCCGGATACATACACATGATCTGAAGCATATGTGAAATCTTTTCCCCCGGCAAAATATCCTGCTGTAGAAAGAACGACTCCCGCCACACAGAGCGCTGTGCCTGTCATCAATGCTGTTTTTGCGATCTTATTCATTTCTTTGCACCTTCTTTCTTACAAATCGGTTTACCAGACGTCCGATTCCTGTTGCACACCATTTACAGATATATATGGTAAGCACACCGACCAGGATTCCGGCTCCTGCCATAAGAAATCCGCCGCCAACCATCATGCAGGCTGCTGCCACAGATTTCAGGATCAGTGTGGCTCCAAAACCGGCTACCATGATTCCTCCGGCTATGGTTGCGATGCTGGTCACACCCAGGGAAAAAATCACGGCTGCGATCACAACTACTACGGCAAACAATACTGCCAGCACACTGAACATAAGTGCCAGACTTACCGGTGACGCACAGAGGACAAGAATTGCAAGGAGGATGATCTTACCCGGAGAACGTTTCTTTTTTGTAGAATCACTGGTTGAAGCAGCTGCATTTTGTCCTGCTGCACTCCGTCGGTTGCCGGAACCTTCTGCCGGCAGTTCCGTCTCTTTTTCTCCGGTACTGTCTTTCCCGTCTCCCACACTCTCCTGCAGAAGATTCAGAAGCAGTTCCCTGGCTGCTTCCTTCGGCTCGCCAAGTTCCTCCATTACCTGCTGCTCATTCTCCGGACCTGCCTCATCGAAATATTCCGAAAAATATTCAATGGCATTCTCATAATCTTCTTTCGGAAGCCGCTTCAGATATTTCCTGAGCTGCTCCATATACTCTTTCCTCGTCATTTTCGAAGTCTCCCTTCCACAATATCATCTATGGTATCGCGGTATTCTCTCCACTCTTTCCTCAGATATTCCAGATGACTGCGTCCTTCCTCTGTGATGGAATAATACTTGCGCTTCCTTCCCTGGAACTCCTCGGAATAAGTTGTCAGATATCCGCCTGTCTCCAGCTTCCTCAAAATAGGATACAGAGTTGATTCCTTAATCGATGCTACCATCTTCACAGTCTGACTAATCTCATATCCGTAGGAATCCTGCTGTTCCACAACAGAGAGGATCAGGCATTCCGTCAGCACAGCTGACACCGGATAGTAATACATACGCTCACCCCTTTATGTAATTATTTTATATATAAAATTTTTATATATAATTATTTTACATATATAGTATCATACTTTTCTCTTTTGTCAAGGAGAATTTCGCAATTGCTTTTTCCGAAGTCCTTCTTTATAATGTTTTACAAATACAAACTATTTCCCAAGAAAGGACATGATCTTATGGAAAAAAAGCCCCATCTGATGGCGATCGTCCTGTTTCTGACGGGTCTTATCTGTATTGGACTGCTTTTTGGCTTAAGTTACAAAACCTATCAGAAAATTGATGCCGCAGACCAGAAAATGACTTCCGTCATCGAACCGGTCAAAACGAAGCAGAAAGCCATGAAAGAAGATATTGACCTTTATACAGCCAAGATCGAAAAGAAACAGGCAGCCGACAAATATCTGCAGCAACGCTCCCAGACTGAACAGGCAGTAAAGAACAACACCGGCGAACACGAACGCGCACCGGAATCCGAAAACAGCCAGAAAAGTTCTAAACCTTCTGTTTTCAGTGAAGCCGGTGGTGAGGGATTCTCTGACGGAGGCAGCGATACCACTGCTTCTGCTGCAAATGGTCACATCGTAGGAATTGATCCCGGACATCAGGGTGAAAACGTGGATATGAGCGCCACAGAGCCCAACGGACCTGGTTCCTCCACCATGAAAGCAAAAGCTTCTACCGGAACCAGTGGTTCTTTCAGCGGCCTTCCGGAATATCAGCTGAATCTGAATGTCTCTCTTCTTCTGAAAGATATCCTGGAGCAACATGGCTATCAGGTTGTAATGACAAGAACTGACAATGATACTGCGATCAGCAACAAGGAACGTGCGGAGCTGGTAGCATCCCAGGGTGCAGAAATCTGTGTACGTGTCCATGCAAACGGCGATGATTCTTCTTCTGTTTCCGGCGCACTGACCATGTGCCCATCACAGCAGAATCCTTATGTTTCCAGTCTCTATGACAGTTCCAACCGTCTTTCCCAGTGCATCATTGATTCCTACTGTGCAGCTACCGGTTTTCAGAACCGCGGTATTATCTATACAGATACCATGACAGGAATCAACTGGAGTACCATACCGGTTACTATTGTGGAAATGGGATTTATGACCAATCAGAATGATGATCTGAAGATGGCAGATTCTTCCTTCCAGCAGACAATGGCCGAAGGGATCGCCAATGGAATTGATGCTTATTTTCAGCAGTAAAAGGAGTATTTCTTATGAAAAAAAATGTATTTTTATATGTTGTGATCGCAGTGCTTGCCGTTGCCCTGGTGGGTTTGGGTGCACTGAATGTCCGTTCACTGAACAAGCTTGAATCTCTTCAGTCCAAGGTTTCCGACCTTCAGAAAAATGTTCAGGAAGTTTCTGATTCTGCTGCTGAGCTGAGCAGCAAGGCAGATCAGCTGGATGCTCTTTATGCGGATGATCCTACCGTTGAAAGTGCAGCAGCTGCCGCTTCCCCGGATTCTCAGGATTCCAGCTCTCAGGAGCAGAATTCTGATTCTTCCACAGATTCTTCCGCAAGCCAGGAAAGCGCAGCAGCTTCACAGGAAGAGGGCACTCTGTCTCCTTCCAGTGGAAGCAGCACTTTTACCGATAATTCCGACTCCAGCATGGATAACGTACTGAGTCAGGTACAGTCACTTCTTCCGACTGATAACGGTACCTGGTCCGTATATGTATGTAATCTTGCAAAAAATACCGAAGGTGCCATCAATGATCAGAAGATGCAGGCTGCCAGTCTGATCAAGCTGTATATCATGGGTGCTGTATATGAAGATTATGACAGTCTTTCCACAACTTACGGAAAAGAAACCCTGGATAACAACCTGAATTCCATGATCACAGTCAGTGATAATGACGCGGCAAACAAGCTTGTCAACTGTCTCGGAGGCGGTGATGACGCAGCCGGAATGGCGCGTGTCAATAAATTCTGCCAGGATCATGGATACACCAACACTTCCATGGGACGTCTCCTTCTTGCAGATAATTCCAATGGAGATAATTACACCTCTGTAAAAGATTGCGGAAAATTCCTGAAGACCATCTATCAGATGGACAAGGGCAGCGCGGCAGAAGATACTCTTGCAGGTGCGGAATACATGTACCACCTCCTGAAAATGCAGACAAGAACCAACAAAATCCCCGCTCAGCTGCCAGAAGGTGTAAAAGTCGCCAACAAGACCGGAGAGCTTGACACTGTGGAGAATGATGCCGGTATCATCTACGATACTGCAAAAGGAATCGACCTTGTGATCTGCTTCATGTCACAGGATCTTAACGATACCGCCGCGGCACAGAATACCATTGCTCAGGACAGCCGTGCGATCTACGGATATTACAACGAATAATAAAAAAAAATATCTTCATTTTTTACCGGGAAGGAAAACATCATGAACCAGACGAAAGAGAAAAAACAAGACACTTATTCTGGCCTGCACTGCTGCTCCTGCTTATTCTGCTGGTGCCAGGCCACGTGGTCTGTGTGCAGGCAGCATCTGACCAGACTACTGTTGAGCTGAAACTCAGCCAGGGTACACGCCGCTATGATTATGCTTATCAGGTCCTTGATCTGGTAAACCAGGAACGTGCCAAAAAGAACCTGTCCCCTGTTACTATGGATAAGAACCTTCTGGAATGCGCTATGACCAGAGCAGAAGAACTGACTGTTTACGCCAGTCACAACCGCCCCAATGGTTCCAGCTGTTTTTCCGCTTTTCCTTACTTTGCGGATCCAAGCGAAAACCTTGCCATCAACCAGTCTACTCCTGAGGAAGTTATGGAGACCTGGGTCAAATCTTCCGGACATTATGCCAACATCATAAATTCCAGCAATGTTTCTGCCGGAATCGGCTGCTACTCACAGAACGGGCATCTCTACTGGATCCAGTGTTTTACTTCTCACAAAGCAGAAACCTGTACACAGCCTGCCAACCAGAATGTCTCTCCTGTTATTTCCGCACTTCCAGATCTGGTGGATCTCCACTTCGATGCATCTTCTCCTGTACTTAAGTTTCATGACCGTACACTGGCTGAAGGAAAAGATTATGCCATTTCCTTCTCCAACAATCAGAACAGTGGTCTGGGAAGCTTTACGATCACAGGCCTTGGTTTTTATTCAGGAACTCTGACCAATAATTTCTTTATCCGACAGGTCAGTCTCTCTCAGGCAAATATTGCTTTTTCCCAGTCCTCCTATCTGTATACCGGAACAGCACTGACTCCGAAACCAGCGGTTACCTGGAATGGTATGACCCTGACAGAAAATGTAGATTATACGCTCTCCTGGCATGATAATGAACGTCAGGGCAATGCTTATGTTACCGTTTCCGGTATGGGGAATTTCACCGGTGTAAGAAATAAATATTTCTATATCGACCTTACACCGATAACAGAAGCTGAAATCGGTGATATTCCGGATTATGAGTATGCCCCGGGCAAAGAATTCAAACCGGAACCAACCGTCACACTGAACGGTGTTACTTTAAAGAAAGATGTTGATTATACTCTTTCTTATTCCAATAACACCATGGCAAGTTCCAGAACTAACAGGCCCCGTGTCAATATAACAGGTATTGGTATCTACAGAAGCGGATTTTCCAAATACTTCACGATCAATCCGCTGAAACTCTCCGGTGAAACCATTCAGCTTCCAAATACAAACTACGGAAACGAAAGTGTAACCACTTATCTGCGAAACAATCTGATCATCACTTATAATGGCACAAAGCTGACTTCTGATGATTTTACCATTACCTCTGTTCGCTGTTCCGCAAGCAATGAGATCCTTGATTTTTCACTTTCCTACAAACAGAATTATTCCGGAACGAGACAGATGACGTCTGTAAAACTCTGTAATTTTTCAAATATTCCGGAACAGATTTTCAAAGGAGCTGCGGTAACTCCGAAGCCAGTTGTAAAATACGGTTCTTCCACACTTCAGGAAGGTACAGATTATATCCTTTCCTGGGCGGATAATACAAAAACCGGTAGAGCAAAATAACAGCACATACATAACCAAATAACTGCTCCGCAGTTGGTTAAAAAAAGGATGATGCACCAGACACGCATCATCCTTTTTTATTCTTCTTTTCAGTTCTTCTCTTCCCCTTCTTCATAGGATTTCTCCCAGATCTCGGAAAAAACTGCCAACGGACAGTCTGTCAGCAGACACATGAGGATGAAACACTCATATGGATTTACTATGTAGATCTCACCCATGCCGCATCGTGCCAGGATTTCCTGGATCTCATCCAGAAAATGGCGGTATCTTGTATATGGATCATCATCTGCCATCTCCTGAGAGATCACAAAAAATTCCAGCGTGATCAGATCAAATCGTTCTACCGGAAACTTATGGTTCAGAATGTTATTGATCCTCTGGCGGCTGAACCGCTTCTGGCTGAAATGTTTTGCCAGAATAGAAGCGGACATTTTTTTCAGATTTCCCATCTTGTTGATAGGGATACCGCTGCAGATGACCTTCTCCAGATCTGAAGCGCTGATATTCTCAGGCTTCCAGATCTTTTTGCCACCGTTTTCCTCTTCATCCTGCTGGTACATGGCTGCAATGATCTTACGGGCACGTTCCAGAAGGATCATAAATTCCTGAAAAGCCTGACTCTTTTCCGATTTCGGATCGTCGCATCTGCCTTTCAGAAATGCCAGATATTCCAGAAGTTTCTCTTCACTGTCCAGACAGAGACCTGTTCCGTATACAACCTCACCGGTCTTTTTTTCCGTGGGTGTCAGTTCTTTATAGATTTTTTTATATTCTTCTGCCTTATAATAGCCAAGATGGTTATGATAGCAATACCAGTAAATTACTTCCTCCGGATTATGAAAATCAAAATCCTGTTCCCGAAGCACCCTGGTCAGAAAATCCGATACATCCTCCGTACTCATGCGGAGCCCGAACCCAAGAAGAAAAACAGTCTCACGTTTCACAGAAGCCTGGGTCAGCCAGTTGTTCACCAGAGAACTCAGCTTGGCAGAAGTCGGGGACATGGATTTCGGTGTGTAAGTCTCTTTAAAAGATCCCACCACAATATCCCTGTAAACCTCCTGGGGTACCTGGGAAAAAGGTTCTTCCAATTCTGCACGCTCATAAACATATCTTTTCAGATAATCGCCAAAAGAAACCAGTTCCATTTCTTTATAAAGATAATGAAAAATAACATCTGCATCCTCATCCTCAAAGGAATCCAGACTGACAACCTGGCGGAACTTCTGTGCCGCCTTTCTGGTAAATTCAAAATCCTTCACAGAATCGAAGGCAACTGTCTGTTCAAAATCAAGATCCTGCATTCGATTTCTCATCGCAAATTCTCCTTATCCCTTATATTCCTCACCGGCAGACTGAGCCGGTTGGAAGCAATGCCGCTCTTTATTACCGGCAGAGTTTCTACCGCCCGGTGCTGTGCCGTTCTGCCCATCGTTTGAGAGGATTTTTTTCTTCATAGCCGTTGATCTGGGCAAGGATCATCGTTACATTATCTCTTCCACCTCTGGACAGCGCCATTTCAAGAAGCTCTTCTACTTTTTCTTCCGCGGTACCGGTTTTGCTCAGGATTTCCTGTATTTCTTCATCTGACAGCATATCCGTTACGCCATCTGAACAAATCAGATAACTGCTTCCCGTCTGATAGCCGATCTCCACAATGGATGGTTCCAGAGCCATGTTTTCCTCCTGAAAACCCAGGTACTGTGTCAAAGGAGCTTTTCCAAGCATTTTTCCACTGATCACATGATCCGTAGATATCTGCTGCAGTTTTCCCTGAAAATGGCGGTAAATACGACTGTCCCCAAGATTACAGGCATAGATCGCTTTTTCACTGAAAGACAAAAGTGCCATCGTAGTTCCCATGCTACTGATACGATTTTCCCTGCTGTATCTGCATACTGCTTCATTCATATTTGCACAGGCTCCTGTGAGAAAAACCACCGGCTCTTTTTTGAGGCTTTTTTTATTTTCTTCATAAAAACCACCCAGTGCTTCCACGGCTGCAGAGGCTGCCATCTCACCACAGCTTTCCCCTCCCATGCCATCAAAAACTGCCAGTACGGGAAGCTGCCAATGCTGCGTATGACCTGCCAGGATTCCGTCAACTCCCTGGTTGTGCACTGGCAGCCGCACTCCGCAGCACCAGAAATTATCCTCATTATTCGTCCTCACCTTTCCGGTGTGACATGTATATGCATAATCAATCTGATAGGCCATTCTTTTTCCTTTCGTAAAAACCCCTTCGACATTATTGCTGAAGCTCCATTACAGAATTACTCCAGTATTTGTCTCCCAGTTCTACATATTTGTCGTTATCACTCTCTTTATCATGAACCTTACCATCTGCATCGATCCATCGGATCAGAAGGCCGTCCTGATAATAAAAATACTGTTTTTCATCTCCGTCCCATACATAAGTATAAAACATCTGCTCGCCCCAGTAAAAATATTCCTCATAAACGCCATCTGCGGAACTGCCGGGATATACAAGTACTTTGGCGATCTCTCCTGATCCGTTATAAAAGCGCAGGCGATCCCCCTCTGTGCCTTCACGTCTATAACTGTCCAGAGCATTTTCTATGGTTGTCGCATGGTCACGTATCGTTTCCATTGCCTGTGCGAAGCTTTTATCTGCATCGTCTACAGTGCCGAAATTTCCTTTGTTCAGAGCATCAGAATCATCGGAATCTGTATACGAAGGTTCCCCGTTGTCCGAAGGTTTCCGTATCGTTCGTACCGCAATGATCCCGCCGATCAGCACAACAATGATCCCGGCTGCTATGAGCATTCTGAAAATGCCTTTCCGCCTCTTTCCGTCATCGGTATTTCCACCATTCTCTGACACGGATCCTTCCCACTCCTGGAGATTCTGGTCACGGTCGTCTTCCAGATCTGTGATAGAAGTAACTCTGGGCTTTACAGCTCCGGTTTTTCTTATACCGGGTTCTGGCTGACGGGAAAATCCTGACTGATAACCGGACAGACTATCTCTTTCGGATACTGTTTTTCCGGATGCAGATTTTTGAGGATTCTGTATTGTACTCTGAGCCTTTGGCCTATTCCGGGCTGCATTTTTTGCTATTTCTCCGGCTGTCGGTTTCTCCGGCTGTACAGATACCGGCGCAGGATTTCTACGTGCCTGACGGATTGCCTCCGTATTCAGTTGACTTGTTCTTGCCAGCTGTCTGGCTGCACCCTCCTGGAGAAACTTCGGCATGGACTCCGGAACAGGTCTTTCCTCCACTGGTTTCGGTTTCTCATGAACTCCCTGTTCTCTGCTTGCCGTTCCATACCGGATTTCTTCCAGTGCTTCCCGAAACTTATCAGGAGTCTGATATCGTTCTTTTGCATCATAAGCACAGGCTTTTAAGATAACGGAGCCGAAAGCCTCTCCCGCATCCACAGGTGCAGGCGGTGTTTCGCCTGACATCCTCCTCGTGAGCGCGTTTTCCTTATCTCTGTATGTGATCAGCTGTTTTTCAAGATTCAGAAACGGAAGCCTGTTATGATTCATCAGTTTATATAACACCAGGCCAAGTGCATAAATGTCCACTCTGCTGTCGTACTGTTCTCCCCTGTACATCTCCGGCGCCATATAGGAATAAGTTCCCTTTTTGGAAAGGGTACTCATGGTTTTTTCCAGTTCTCTGGCGATTCCAAAGTCTCCCAGCTTGAAATCCCCGAACCTGGATACAAAAATATTCTCAGGCTTGATATCCCTGTGGATAATGTGAAGCTGCCCGCAGTATTCCAGTGATTTACAAAGGTCTATGCCAAGCTTCATCACTTCTTTTTCTGTGAGATTTTTTCCCGCATAATATTCCATGAAGCTTGTGAGATATTCCATGCGGATAAAAATATCCCATCCGATCTCGTCCAGATATTCCATTACCTTGTAATCTTCTACAGATACAATATGGGAATTTCCCCGGAAATACTCCATGGTGCTTACTTCCTGAATGCACTCCTCCACCAGATTTTCGAAATAACCGCGGACGGATCTTTCATCGCCGGATTCTGAGCGCACACTGTCCAGTTCCCCTTTACTGGCGGGGATTGTGATTATCTTAATTGCCGAGTAAAAAGAACGTCCCTTCTCTGTTCTCTGAGCTTTATACACTCTTCCAAAAGAACCTTCCCCGATCTTACTTATGATCTTCCATTCCGGCCACGGGGAAATTGGCAGTTCCTTGTCCATCGCAATCCCTCCTCTCTCAGAAAATCCCTGCTTATAAACAGAAATCTCCCTCCGGATTTCCGGGGGGAGATTTATTTATATTAGCAAGGTATATTGACTTATTCTTCTACCGGTGCAGTTTCCTCTGCTGTCTCTTCAACAGCAGCGGTCTCTTCCTCCGGAGCAGTCTCAGTCTTCTCTTCCTCTACGGAAATTTCCTCTGTATCCTCAGGCTCCTCGGAAGCTGTTTTTACTTCCGGCATTCCTGTGTCAAGACTGATCTCACTGTAACGCTTCATACCTGTACCTGCAGGAATCAGCTTACCAATGATAACGTTCTCTTTCAGACCGATCAGCGGATCGACCTTACCTTTGATAGCAGCCTCTGTCAGGACTTTTGTTGTCTCCTGGAAGGATGCTGCTGACAGGAAGGAGTTTGTAGCAAGGGATGCCTTGGTAATACCAAGCATAACCTGTTTGCCCTCTGCCGGCTGTTTGCCCTCTGCCTCAAGTTTCTCGTTAACTTCCTCAACATCAAGGACATCAACAAGTGTTCCTGGCAGGAACTCTGTATCTCCGTTATCCTCGATACGGATCTTCTTCAGCATCTGATGAACGATAACCTCGATATGCTTATCGTTGATCTCAACACCCTGCAGACGATATACACGCTGAACCTCGCGGATCATGTAATCCTGAACTGCACGAACACCCTTAATTCTCAGGATATCATGCGGATTTACACTACCTTCTGTCAGCTCATCGCCGGCCTCAAGAACCTGTCCGTCAAGGACTTTGATACGGGAACCGTATGGGATCAGGTAAGTCTTGGAATCACCTGTCTCCGGATCATTTACGATGATCTCACGTTTCTTCTTAGTGTCGTTGATCGTGGCAACACCTGGGATCTCTGTGATGATCGCAAGACCCTTCGGCTTTCTTGCCTCAAAAAGCTCCTCGACACGAGGAAGACCCTGTGTGATATCTCCACCGGCAACACCACCGGTATGGAACGTACGCATGGTCAGCTGTGTACCTGGCTCACCGATAGACTGTGCTGCGATGATACCAACGGACTCACCAACCTGTACCGGCTCACCGGTAGCCATGTTCGCACCATAACATTTCGCGCAGACACCAACCTTGCACTTACAGGAAAGGATGGTACGGATCTTCAGTTTGTCGATCGGTCCGCCTGTTGTGTTGCTTACGCCCTCTTTCATAATACGGGCAGCACGCTTCGGTGTGATCATGTGGTTCGCCTTAACAAGGATTTCTCCGTCTTTATTCTTAACTGTCTCACAGGAGAATCTTCCTGTGATACGCTCCTGAAGGCTCTCAATCTCTTCTTTTCCGTCCATGAATCCACGAACTTCCATTCCGGAGATCTCTGCTCTGTTCTCACAGCAGTCAGCCTCACGAACGATAAGATCCTGGGATACATCAACAAGACGTCTTGTCAGGTATCCGGAATCGGCTGTACGAAGAGCGGTATCGGAAAGACCTTTACGTGCTCCATGAGCGGACATGAAGTACTCCAGTACGTCAAGACCTTCACGGAAGTTTGACTTGATCGGGAGCTCGATCGTATGACCAGTTGTATCAGCCATCAGTCCTCGCATTCCGGCAAGCTGTTTGATCTGCTTATCGGAACCACGGGCTCCGGAGTCAGCCATCATGAAGATGTTGTTGTACTTATCAAGACCTGTCAGAAGGGCTTTTGTAAGCTCATCATCGGTCTTCTTCCAGGTATCAACAACCTCTTTATAACGCTCTTCCTCAGTGATAAGACCACGTTTGTAGTTCTTTGTAATACGGTCAACAGTATCCTGAGCCTGCTTGATCATCTCCGGCTTCTGCGGCGGCACGGTCATATCGGAAATGGATACGGTCATGGCTGCACGTGTGGAGTATTTATAACCCATAGCTTTAACAGAGTCAAGTACCTCGGCTGTCTTTGTTGCTCCGTGTGTATTGATAACTTTTTCAAGGATCTGCTTCAGCTGTTTCTTACCTACAAGGAAGTCAACCTCAAGAAGCAGTTCGTTTCCAGGTACGCTTCTGTCTACGAATCCAAGATCCTGCGGAAGGATCTCGTTGAACAGGAAACGTCCCAGTGTAGAGTGAACATTGCCGCTTAAAACAGTTCCGTCCGGCATTGTCTTATGGCAGCGTACAATGATCTTGGTCTGAAGTGTGATGACCTTGTTCTCGTATGCGAGGATTGCCTCGTTGATACTCTTGAAGAACTTGCCCTCACCCTTGTTTCCAGGTCTCTCCTGAGTCAGATAGTAGATACCAAGGACCATATCCTGTGAAGGAACAGCTACAGGACCACCATCAGACGGTTTCAGAAGGTTGTTCGGTGATAACAGAAGGAAACGGCACTCTGCCTGTGCTTCCTGGGAAAGCGGAAGATGTACAGCCATCTGGTCACCATCGAAGTCAGCGTTGAACGCGGTACAAACAAGCGGATGAAGCTTGATCGCCTTACCTTCTACAAGGATCGGCTCGAATGCCTGGATACCCAGACGATGCAGTGTAGGTGCACGGTTCAGCATAACCGGATGCTCCTTAATGACGTCCTCAAGGACATCCCATACTGCCGGCTCAAGCTTCTCTACCATTTTCTTGGCATTTTTGATATTGTGAGATGTTCCGTTAGCAACAAGCTCTTTCATAACGAAAGGTTTGAACAGCTCGATGGCCATCTCTTTCGGAAGACCACACTGATAGATCTTAAGCTCCGGTCCTACAACGATTACAGAACGTCCGGAATAGTCAACTCGTTTACCCAGAAGGTTCTGACGGAAACGTCCGGATTTACCTTTCAGCATGTCGGAAAGGGATTTCAGGGCTCTGTTTCCAGGTCCTGTTACAGGACGTCCACGGCGTCCGTTATCGATCAGGGCATCTACAGCCTCCTGCAGCATACGCTTCTCGTTGCGGACAATGATATCCGGAGCGCCAAGCTCCAGAAGTCTTTTCAGACGGTTATTTCTGTTGATGATTCTTCTGTAAAGATCATTCAGGTCAGATGTTGCAAAACGTCCTCCATCCAGCTGTACCATAGGACGAAGATCCGGTGGGATAACCGGGATCACAGTCATGATCATCCACTCAGGACGGTTGCCGGACTCACGGAAGGACTCTACAACCTCAAGACGTTTAATGATTCTTGCACGTTTCTGGCCTGTTGCATCAACAAGCTCTGCTTTCAGCTCTGCGGAATCTTTCTCAAGATCAATAGCTTTCAAGAGCTCCATGATGGACTCAGCACCCATACCTACGCGGAAGCCTTCGCCGTAAGACTCTCTTGCTTCCTGGTACTCACGCTCGGTGAGTACCTGTTTGTACATAAGGCCTGAATCAGCAGGATCCAGAACGATATAGTTTGCAAAGTAAAGCACTTTCTCCAGTGTTCTTGGAGAAATATCAAGGATCAGACCCATACGGGACGGAATTCCTTTGAAATACCAGATATGAGATACAGGAGCTGCAAGCTCAATGTGTCCCATACGTTCTCTACGAACGGCAGATTTGGTTACTTCAACACCACACCTGTCGCAGACAACGCCTTTATAGCGAATTTTTTTATACTTTCCACAGTGACACTCCCAGTCCTTGCTCGGTCCGAAAATTCTTTCGCAGAAAAGACCGTCCTTCTCAGGCTTCAAGGTTCTGTAGTTGATTGTTTCAGGTTTTAAAACCTCACCGTGTGACCACTCTCTGATCTTCTCAGGGGACGCCAGTCCGATCTTGATGGCATCGAAAGTCATTGGCTGATATGTTTCATTGGCGTTGGTTGTTTCTGCCATGTATTCTTTCCCCTTTCTTATTCCTCATCATCAAAGGACTCTTCAAACTCGATCATGTCCTCATCTTCTTCCAGGTCTTCATCTTCTTCTACATTGACAAGCTCTTCTCCGCTAAACTCCTGCTTGGTATAGCCGTGTTTACCGAAGGACTCCTCATCTCTGCGTCCTCTGGAATCGCCCTCAATGACATGACGAAGATCTGTATCTCCGTAATCAGAAGTCTCCATAATGTGTACCTCTGATCCGTCCTCGCTGAGCACACGTACATCCAGACCAAGAGACTGAAGCTCTTTAAGAAGTACCTTAAAGGACTCAGGAATACCTGGCTCAGGAATGTTATCGCCTTTGATGATCGCTTCATAGGTCTTAACACGTCCGATCACATCATCAGACTTCACTGTCAGGATCTCCTGCAGTGTATAGGAAGCACCATATGCCTCCAGTGCCCAAACCTCCATCTCTCCGAAACGCTGTCCACCGAACTGAGCTTTACCACCCAGAGGCTGCTGTGTTACCAGGGAGTATGGACCTGTGGAACGTGCATGGATCTTATCGTCTACCAGATGATGCAGTTTCAAGTAGTGCATGTGACCGATAGTTACAGGGCTGTCAAAGTACTCTCCTGTACGTCCGTCACGAAGTCTTACCTTACCGTCTCTGGAGATCGGAACGCCCTTCCAGAGTGCTCTGTGAGCTTTATTCTCATCCAGATACTGCATAACATCCGGTGCAAGAATGTCTTTATATTTCTCACGGAATTCCTCAAAGTCTTCCGTATTTACGTAATCGTTGGCAAGTTCCAGAGTATCCTGGATATCAACCTCGTTAGCGCCATCGAATACAGGTGTTGCGATATTGAAGCCAAGTGCTTTGGCAGCAAGGCTTAAGTGGATCTCCAGGACCTGTCCGATATTCATTCGGGAAGGTACACCCAGAGGATTCAGCACGATATCAAGGGGACGTCCGTTCGGAAGGAATGGCATATCCTCAACTGGAAGTACACGGGAAACGACACCCTTGTTACCATGACGACCAGCCATCTTATCACCAACGGAGATCTTTCTCTTCTGTGCAATATAAATACGTACTGCCTGATTTACTCCAGGGCTCAGCTCATCGCCGTTCTCTCTTGTAAATACCTTGGCATCTACGATAATACCATATTCACCGTGGGGTACTTTAAGGGAAGTATCACGTACCTCTCTTGCCTTCTCACCAAAGATGGCACGAAGGAGACGCTCCTCAGCAGTAAGCTCTGTCTCTCCCTTAGGAGTAACCTTACCAACAAGGATATCACCGGCACGTACCTCAGCACCGATACGGATGATACCACGCTCATCCAGATCTTTCAGAGCGTCATCGCCGACACCCGGAACATCACGTGTGATCTCTTCCGGTCCCAGCTTGGTATCACGGGATTCTGCCTCATATTCCTCGATATGGACAGATGTATAAACATCGTTCTGTACAAGTCTCTCGCTGAGCAGAACGGCATCCTCGTAGTTATAACCTTCCCAGGTCATAAATCCGATCAGCGGGTTCTTACCAAGCGCAAGCTCACCATTGGATGTAGACGGACCATCTGCGATAACCTGTCCGGCCTCAACATGCTCTCCCTGGAACACGATCGGTCTCTGGTTGTAGCAGTTGCTCTGGTTGCTTCGCATGAATTTTGTCAGATGATAATCATCCTTTGTTCCGTCATCATTCTTAATGGAGATATCTGTAGATGTGGAACGAAGTACGGTACCTGCTTTTCTTGCAACAACGCATACACCGGAGTCAACGGCTGTCTTGGTCTCCATACCTGTACCAACAACCGGAGCCTCTGTTGTAAGAAGCGGAACGGCCTGACGCTGCATGTTGGATCCCATCAGCGCACGGTTCGCATCATCGTTCTGCAGGAACGGAATCAGGGCTGTAGCAACGGAGAATACCATTCTAGGAGATACGTCCATGTAATCAAACATGTGCTGCTCGTACTCCTGTGTCTCTTCACGGTAACGACCGGATACATTCTTATGAATGAAGTGGCCTTCCTCATCCAGAGGCTCATTCGCCTGTGCTACATGGTAATTATCTTCCTCATCCGCTGTCATGTATACAACCTCATCGGTTACACGCGGGTTGGAAGGATCTGTTTTGTCGATCTTTCTGTACGGTGCCTCTACGAAACCGTACTGATTGATTCTTGCATAGGATGCAAGGGAGTTGATAAGACCGATGTTCGGTCCCTCAGGAGTCTCGATCGGGCACATTCTTCCGTAATGGGAGTAATGTACGTCTCGAACCTCGAATCCGGCTCTGTCTCGTGACAGACCGCCAGGTCCCAGTGCGGAAAGTCTTCTCTTATGAGTCAGCTCTCCAAGCGGGTTGTTCTGGTCCATGAACTGTGACAGCTGGGAAGATCCGAAGAATTCTTTCACTGCTGCAGTTACCGGTTTGATATTGATCAGGGACTGCGGAGAAATGCTCTCTGTGTCCTGTGTTGTCATTCTCTCACGTACCACACGCTCAAGTCTGGAAAGACCGATGCGGTACTGGTTCTGAAGCAGCTCACCGACAGCACGGATACGACGGTTACCCAGGTGGTCGATATCATCATCGTTACCAAGGCCATACTCCAGATGCATATTGTAGTTGATGGACGCAAGGATATCTTCCTTGGTGATGTGTTTCGGGATCAGGTCGTGGATATCACGTTTGATTGCCTCACATCTGTCCTCAAATGTGTCATTTTCTTCCAGAATTTTTTCGAGTACCGGGTAGTATACTAATTCTGTAACACCCAGGGACTTCGGATCCTCAAGCTCCGGCAGATAGTGACGGATGTCAACCATAAGGCTGGAAAGGACTTTGATCTCTCTCTCCTCACCCTGGATCCACACATACGGAACTGCGGAATTCTGTAAAGTATCAGCAAGCTCTTTTGTAACAAGTGTCTCAGCCTCTGCAAGGATCTCACCTGTTGTTGTATCTACAACATCCTGGGAGAGCTTGTGGCCTACGATACGTTTGTTGAAATGAAGCTTCTTATTAAATTTATAACGTCCGACTTTGGCAAGGTCATATCTTCTCGGATCGAAGAACATTGCCATGATCAGGCTCTCTGCGCTCTCTACTGCAAGCGGCTCGCCCGGACGGATCTTCTTATACAGCTCAAGGAGACCTTCCTGATAGTTTGTGGAAGTATCCTTGGTAAAGCTGGCAAGGATCTTTGGCTCTTCACCAAACAGATCAATGATCTCAGCATTGGTTCCAATGCCCAGTGCACGGATCAGAACAGTGATCGGAACCTTTCTTGTTCTGTCTACACGTACATAAAATACATCATTTGAATCTGTCTCGTACTCCAGCCATGCACCTCTGTTCGGAATTACAGTACTGGAAAACAGTCTCTTACCAAGTTTATCATGAGCGATTGCGTAGTAGATTCCAGGGGAACGTACTAACTGGCTGACAATAACACGCTCAGCACCATTGATAACAAAGGTACCTGTAGCAGTCATCAGCGGTAAATCTCCCATGAAAATCTCGTGTTCGTTGATCTCTTCTGTTTCCTTATTGATCAGCCTTACTCGAACCTTCAAAGGTGCGGCATAAGTCACGTCACGTTCTTTACACTGCTCGATGGAATATTTCGCATCTTTTTCATCATATGTGAAATCGATGAATTCCAGACTGAGCTTTCCGCCGTAATCTGCGATCGGAGAAATATCATCGAATACTTCTTTTAAACCTTCGTCAAGAAACCACTGGTAGGAATCTTTCTGAACTTCGATCAGGTTTGGCATTTCCAGGACTTCTTTTTGTCTCTGGTAGCTCATACGCATGCTTTTTCCAGTTTTTACAGAACGAATTCTGTTTTTTTCCATTGACGTTTCACCCTATAATTCACTGATACCGCATTTCCATATCTGTCTTTGGATACGATCTTCAGTACGGTGTTCTTTTTCTGTTTTTTAATTTTAACAGTAAACTGTTTTTTTGTATTTACTCTGGCAGTTCCAAGTTTTTGGCTCTTTCCGGATATCCAGGCATAAACGGTTACCGTATATCCTCCATCTGCGGTTCCGGCTACGTCTGTGCTTTTTGTTGTTATCTTTTTACATACCGGGCGTCTGATGCTGCACAGTTTTTTGCAGTTATTGGCATATACTTCCTGGGCATCCCCGTTTTCAGTCACTGTATTATCCCTTACTTCCCAGATATCTGTTCCATTTATGTACATACCCTTCTTGCTGTTTTTATAGATCGTGTTCCCGGCAACCTGAGAAACTTTTCCCTTTCCAAGCATAATGCCACAGTTTTTGTTGGATACGACCTGATTACCTCTGATCCAGATCCCTCCTGTTGTATATTCAATCCGGATTCCGTGATTTTTGTTGGATGATACCGTATTACTGTAGATGCCTGCCATCTTTCCATCCTTTACATGGATTCCCGAACCACCGACAGATTTTACTGTATTTTTTTCTATCCTGGAAGCAGCTGACATCCTCTGCAGATAAATCCCGTCTCCTCCCGTTAAAGAAACCACATTGGTCTGGATATAATTTTTCTGCTGTGAATTTTTACTATACGCCGCATCATAGAAATAAATTCCCGTATTTGCGGTTCCGGAAACAGTATTTTTCTTAATCGATGTTCCCCTGGAATCTTCTGCATAAATTCCAATATTGGAATATACAGAAGGCTTTTTCATTTTCATCTGATTATCAAAAACCGTTGCGGTATTTGTAAGCTTCATAATGATTCCGTTTCCGTAACCGGAAATCTGGTTGTTTTTTACGGTAACTCCCTTTACCGGATAAACTTTTCTCGGAACCACGCCACCGTTTTCTTCCATATTAAAGCCAAAAACTTTAATTCCGCTACACACCCAGCCAACACCGGCAATGCTGCTGACTCCCGAAAGGCTGATCTTGTTCCCGTATATCCTGATCTTTCGGTCTGTATTTACATCGGGATCACCTGTATAACCTTTCGTCAGATGTGTATTCTTCTTGTTTACAGATGAAACATCCACACCAACGCCAACGTTGATCATGGTATTGTTTTCCGCAACAGAATCTGTATAATTCAGAAATTCTATGCAGCGTTTCCTTATATTCCGGAATGTGTTATTTTTCACCGTGATTCGTTTGTATGTTTTTCCGGCCATCATGCTGTGAGTTCCCACACCGGCAAAAACATCTTCAAATGTATTTCCCTCAATGAGAAAATCTTCGCAGGTACTTCCATCGTAGGGCATATACTGCGGAAAAACATTTCCTTCATCTGTACAGCAGTCGATCTGAATGCACTCCTGACCGCCCTTTTCGTAATTTTTATAATAGCCACGGAATTTACAGTTTCTGATCGTTGCGTTTTTCACGCCTCCAAATTCCAGAAAATGTGATTTCAGATTATTGAGAAAAATCGCATTTTTAATGGTTACGTTGTTTGCATGGCCAATGCAGAATCCTACAAAACCGCCTGGCTCATCTTTGCCTTTTACGCACTGATAATTATAGTTCCAGGTTCCACCATCAATAACGATATTCTGATATCCTGAATAACCGCCTGCTGATTCTTTCGTATTTCCAAGTCTCAGGATCAGATGCTTGGTCGTCGAAGTTTTGGTGATCGTTGCTCCCTGTGCGTACAGATACATATTGCTGTACATACAGAGCGTCCCGGTAAGTTTATAATGTCCCGGTGGAATGATGATCTTATACGGTGTCTGACCCGTTGCCCGATTTTTCAGTTTCAGGAACAGCGTATTTAATGGTGCTGTAATATCCTGCCCTTCCCGAATCTGCAGCGTTTCCACCTGATATGTGCCTGTACCCCCTGCCAGGGCTTCCCCATCTGAAAATTCTTCTTCTGATCCGTCGGAGATGGTTTCTTCTGATGAATCAGAAGGCTTCTCTGACGGGTCTTCTTCGAGTTCATCCGGTTCCTGCGGTTCTTCTGTAAGTTCTTCCGGTTTCTCGGATAATTCTCCGGCCGATGGATTATCCGAAAGATCCTCCGAAGGCTGATTTTCTTCTCCGGTCAGATCATCTTCCGGCAAATCATTCTGCGTTGTTTTCTGATCCGGCTCTTCCGGTATTTCCGAAACAGCAGAACTTTCTTCCTGAATATCGTTATCGGAGCCGTCAGTCATATCTTCCTGTGTATCATCAGCAGCACTCTCTGCTGTCACGCTATCTCCGTCTGAAAAATCTGCCTGATCTTTTTCCTGTGTTTTCTGCCCACTCACTGTCTCATCCATTTTGTCATGGATCTGCATATCTTCTCCAGCATATTCCCCGCTTTCTTCCGAGTCTGAGCCATCTGTAGATACCTCGTCTTCTACCCATGCGGCAGCGGATGCCGGAACTACACTTCCATCATCATCCAGAACCAGCGGATCCGGTTCCTCAGCAGGCATATTCTCTTCTTCTTCAATCTCTTCCTGCTGTTCCATGGCATAATCCTGGACATGGATTTCTTCCAGCGGACTTCGTACAGCATCTGTACTTTTTGTACCTGACTCTGAAAAAATCTGCTGTGCTGATGCAGGAACCGGAATTCCTGCTATGCCAACCGTCACTGCCAGAATACAGGCTGCTATCTTTTTTTTCATGTTACCATCCTTTCCTGTACTTTTTATTATCATTCTTTTGTCGAAAAAAAGCAAGATACAGCCGATGCATCCCATTGTCAAAAAATGTCGCAGAATCTGCCTCTCACACAAAAAAGGCTGCTGTGCCACCGGTAAACCGGCAGACACAACAGCCTCCGAAACTTCAGTTCTGATTGGATTATTTAAGTGTAACCTTAGCTCCCTCAGCCTCAAGTTTAGTTTTGATGTCCTCAGACTCAGCTTTGGATGCGCCCTCTTTAACAACCTTCGGAGCACCATCAACGATAGCTTTAGCCTCTTTAAGTCCAAGACCTGTAACCTCACGAACAACTTTGATAACTTTAACTTTGTTCGGGCCTACCTCTGTAAGCTCTACGTCAAACTCATCTTTCTCCTCAGCTGCCTCGCCTGCTGCACCTGCTGCTGCTACAACAACACCTGCTGCTGCGGAAACACCGAACTCTTCCTCACAAGCTTTTACAAGGTCATTTAACTCTAATACAGATAATTCTTTGATTGCTGCAATAAATTCTTCTGTTGTTAATTTTGCCATTTTAATTTCCCTCCATTTAAAAATTTTAATTAAATATCATGCGGCCATTATGCCGCCAATTGCACGTTGCTGTAATTACTCAGCAGCTGCTGCGTCAGCTCCGCCATTCTGCTCTGCGATCTGATTAAGCACACGAGCGAAGTTGGTGATCGGAGACTGGATGCTTCCAAGCAGTTTTCCAAGAAGTTCCTCTCTTGAAGGAATTGTGGACAGTGCCTGAATTCCGGCCTGATCATTGTAGTTACCCTCAACTACACCTGCGATCAGCTCCAGTGCCGGGAACTGTTTTGCATATTTAGCAAGAATTCTTGCCGGAGCAGTTGCGTCTGTCTCGGAGATAGCGATCGCATTTGTGCCATGTAAATGCTCACTGAGGCTCTCAAATGCTGTACCCTCGAATGCACGACGCATCATGGTATTTTTGTATACCTTGTACTGAACACCAGCTTCTCTTAACTCTTTACGAAGAATTGTATCCTGCTCAACAGTAAGACCGCTGTAGTTTACAAGTACAACAGACTGTGCGTCTTTAATGCTGTTAGAGATCTCTTCTACGATTGGTTGTTTCAGTTCTACTTTTGCCATGAAATGGTACACCTCCTTATAGATTTTGTATACCGCCGTCGCAATAAGTCAATCCGTTAAAAAAAGACCTTACTGCTTCGCAATAAGGCCTTGTGTAATCTTAACTCAGAATACTTGGACCTCGGTAGGCGTTTTGATCCTTATGCCTTACGGCACCTACTGTCTTCGGCAGCGTTCTTAGGTACAATACCATAACAGTGCCGGGTGTGTCAAGTATTTTTTTGAAGTTTTTTCAGATACCACGGATTGTTCCGCAGCAAGCTGGTATCATTTTATTTCGTACCGAAGATTCTGTCACCGGCATCGCCAAGTCCCGGGCAGATGTAGGCATTCTCGTTGAGTTCTCTGTCAAGGGAGCCACAGTAGATCTGTACATCCGGATGTGCCTCGTGGAGACGTTTCAGACCTTCCGGAGCTGCGATGATGCACATGAACTTGATATTTTTTCCGCCCTGTTTTTTAACGAAGTCGATCGCAGCCTCTGCAGAACCGCCGGTTGCAAGCATTGGATCAACGATCACGGAGATACGCTCGTCAATGGACTCCGGAAGCTTGCAATAGTACTCATGTGGCTCATGTGTGACCGGATCACGGTAAAGTCCTACATGTCCCACCTTTGCAGATGGCACCAGTGTCAGGATACTGTTTACCATTCCAAGGCCTGCACGGAGTACCGGGATCACTGCCAGTTTCTTGCCTGAGATCATGGGTGTTTTGCAGGTTTCGATGGGCGTCTCGATTTCCACTTCCTCTGTAGGAAGATCACGAAGTGCCTCGTATCCCATCAGGATTCCGATTTCCTCTACCAGTTTACGGAACTCGTTTGTTCCGGTATTTTTGTCACGGAGCATTGAGATTTTGTGTTTGATCAGCGGGTGATCCATAATAAAAACATTTTCCATTTTTACCATCGTGATTTCCTCTCTTTATCTGTGTTTTTTTGTAAAGCGAACTTTCATCTTGCTACATTATAATATATATGGCGCTTTTCCAAAAGGGGAAAAACATATTTTCAGGCACAGGAATTCTTATTTGCGATCAAAACCTGATCAATAGCATAGGCCACGCCAAACTCATTGTTACTCTTTGTGATATATTTTGCCGCCTCTTTGATCTCCGGAACTGCATTTCCCATTGCAACCGTTGCGCCGAAGTCCATGGAGATCATGGAATAATCATTCATGCTGTCTCCAAGAACCATCACCTCATCCATGGTATATCCCAGAGATTCTATATATTCTTTCAAAACAGGACCTTTCTGCGCTTCCACTGCTGTAATTTCCTGATTATATACGAAAGAAGAGGCTACCGCAATGGCCGGATTTTCCCGCAGCTCATCGCTGAGTTTTCCCAGGAGTTCCACATCCTCCGCAAAAATGAAGATCTTGTACACCGGCGCACCGCTGCTTTCCAGGGAACGGATATCGGAAATCCCTTTTGTGTTTCCGGCGATCCTGCGGTACTGCGGGGACTCCCGGACAATTTCCTCACTGGTATTTCTGTCCATGCTGAAAAGGCGGATCTGCTGGATGATTCCATCTTCAATTTCTTTTTTTGTTCCAATGCGATAATCATATCGGTCTGTAAAAAATGCCACAGATACCGGATATTTTTTTGCCGTATTATAAACTTCCTCACACAGATCAATAGAAATGGGCGTACTCTTTACAACCTCCTGCTGGGGATTCCGTACCTCAGCCCCACTGCTCACCACATAATCGCAGGTCAGATCTGTTCCCTTCAGTTCCTCCATGGCACCTGGAAAATTCCGGCCGGTAGCGACCATAAAACGGATTCCCGCATCACAGGCACGCTTTACTGCAGCAAGTGTTTCCGGCGCAATCCTGTGGTCATCACCAAGAAGTGTACCATCCATATCGCTGGCAATTACTTTTATCATGAAAATCTCCTTTTTATCTGCAAAAATTCTGGTCAGTTATTTGGGTCCATATCGAATATGTTTTTTTCGGAGAAATTATATCTTATATTATTGCAAAATACAATGATTTTTGCGGCAGGCATAAGCCTTTCTGGTTTCAGAAATACATGGTATAATGAGATTTCATAAATCTGTCCGATGTCGGTCAAGCGGATATCCGCAATCCGCATCGCTACTTGATCTGGTCAAGTGAATGACCCCATCCACATGTACTACATAGATTTGCATCAAATAAATGCTCTTCAGTTAAGTCAGTCAATCAGAAAACAGGAGAATATTATGTCAACTTATTTTTTTCATTTCAAAAGAAGCCGCTCGCATTCCCGTTTCTTCTATTTAATATTGTGCACAGTTCTTGTCTGTCCAATGCTCCTTTTCACAGGCTGCGGAAATATCACGGATGCAGATACATCCACCACCGGAAATCAGCCTATCAGCATCAGCAGCATCAAATTGAACACAGCCATACAGATCACCATTTACGATTCCCAGGATAAATCCCTCCTGGATGACTGTCTGGCACTGTGCGATAGGTATGAGCTGATCTTCAGCCGGACAAATGAGAACAGCGAGCTTTATAAATTAAATCACCGCAAAGATACATCGGATAAAGATCCCAATGCTGATGAGCAGACTATTCCATATCCGATCAGCGGCACAGCAGACACCTGGCATATATCTGAAGACCTTGCCTCTCTGCTTTCCCAAGGACTTTCTATCACCAGGGAGTCCGACGGTGCCTTTGACATCGCCATTGCGCCTTTGACCTCTCTCTGGGATTTCACAGCAGAAGATCCGAAGGTTCCGGATGATGCAGCTATTCAGAAAGCACTCCCTCTGTGCAGCTCTGATGGTGTTACCATTGATGGTCAGGATATCACACTTCCCTCTGATGATATCCAGTTCGATGTCGGCGCCATTGCCAAGGGCTATATCGCAGATCGCATGAAAGATCTTCTGGTAAAAAAAGGTGTAAAGAGTGCCATCATCAACCTTGGCGGCAACGTCCTCTGCATCGGTTCAAAGCCTGACGGCACTCCCTTCAAGATCGGCATCCAGAAGCCTTTTGCAGACCGCAATGAAACCGAAGCCGTTATGGATATCACCGGAAAATCCGTTGTATCCTCCGGAATTTATGAGAGGTGCTTTAAGCAGGGCGGTAAATTATATCATCATATCCTGAATCCCCAAACCGGCTATCCTTATGAAAACGGCCTGATTTCTGTGACGATCATCTCCGACCAGTCTGTGGACGGCGATGCCTTAAGCACCACCTGTTTCGCCCTTGGTCTGGAGGACGGACTGAAATTTGCGGAGAAAAAAGGCGTGCAGGCTGTATTTATCACAGAAGATTATGAACTGCATTATACGGACGGATTCCAGGATGAGATCAATGTCACTGATGTGGAATCCTGAACCATGAAATCTTTTTCAGTAACAACCAAAAACCTTACGGATAGACCATATTTGTCACATAAGTCTGCGGATAATCTTTCAGAAGATTTGCCATTGCTGTCTGTGTCTGTGTCGTTGAAAATGGCTAGGATGGACCGTCCCACAGACATTCATAATCTGCCTCCGTACCGTGGATGTCTCTGTTCCGCAGTTGTAGGGCCACAGGGGGAGGCAAAACCTTCCGGATTCACAATCTGCTCCCAAGCTTCTTCATATCCCTTATCCGGAAGTTCAAAACACCATGGGATAAATCCGAGCAAACATTGATCTTCTGGAAGCAGATAATGCCGAAGATGGCCTGAAGATCATTCTCAAAGAGCATCCTGACATTATTATCACAGATATGAAAATGCCCGTCATGGACGGAATACAGCTCTAAAAAAAGCCGGAAGAACTTCACATCGACAGCAAAATCAGTGTGATCAGCGAATTCAGCGATTTCAAATATACAAGACTTGCGATCCAGGCCGGTGTTATTGATTACATACTGAAGCCTGTTGATCCCCAGAATTTGAACAATGCGCTTTCAGCCACAATTTCTCAGTTGGAAAGTGAAGCAGGCAAAACTGGGACTTCCGATTCTGCTTCATCACCCGAACCCTGCTCTGCGTTCACCAGTAGGGTAATCAGTGATGTTTTTGATTATATCAATGCACATTATCTGGAAAATATCTCCCTGGCCGATATTGCAGAATCTTTTTTCTAAGTAAGGAGCATCTGTCCAGATTGTTTTTAAAAAACGTCAGAATCTTTTTTCCTATACTATGCAGTTAAAGCTCACCGAGGTGAAACGGCTTCTGCAGTCTACGGATATAACTCTCGACGACATTGCCTGGCATCTTGGTTTCAGCAATGGAAATTACTTCAGCAAGGTTTTTAAAAAGAACTGTCAGATGTCTCCCAGTGAATACCTGAACGTACAGCTATAGTTCTTCAGAAAACTTTTCTCCGATAAAAAGTGGCTGTAACTGAGCGTATCCGTTCAGTTACAGCCACTTTATTCAATATTATTATATTCAGTTATTGATCATATCCGGCCAGGAAAGAATCTCTGCAGAAATCTTCTCTTCATAATCTCCGTCAATGTCCTCACTTCTTCCAGCCGCATAAATATTGGTCTCGGCACCCCAACCGTTGTCCTCGTATTCCCATACATGGAATTTCAGTCCACGGAACATGAAATCCAGACTTCCGCAACCATCTTCCTCTGTGTATTCGAATTTGATATTTTTTTTGTTCAGAGCATCCTGTACTTTCTGTAAACGCATATAATATCGCTCCTTCCACGCCTAAAATCTTCCTTTATACACAAAGTATAACATGTTGTGATTTTTGACACAAGTCAAGGATGAAAGTGCCTGTGAGCTGCAGATAGCTCAGGCCCAGTAGAGTCTCATTCCAAACTCATGGCTCATACGGTCCGGATGCCCATCAACTCTTGAAAGCAAAGTACAGATATCCTGATAGGTATTCTTTGCCATACATTTACCGCTATTATCAGAAAGAATTAGTGTAAGGTTCCACTTCTTGCCTTTTCCGTATTCTTTCTCAAAGGTTTTTACCATGACACGGCTGTCTGCCGGAACTTCTGCTTTAACACTTCCCTTTTCCACCAGTTCTCCGTTCAATGTTTCTGTAATGATCCATGTAAGTTCACACTCTCCCAGAGCTCCATCTGTATCATTTACAATATACAGACTGTCCAGATAATCTTTGTGCTTTGCAAAAGCACCCACTGGTGCGTTGCTTTCCAGTATAGCCTGAAGACCCTTTTTGGGAATTCCCCACCAGTCATATAATCCGTAGAAGCTCTGAGGACACAGATCGATAAACATAAACTGTATATATCCTGAGCAAGGTTCATATTTCTGGATCCTGTAATGCTCTGTATAATATTTCAGAAGCTTATACTGATATTCCTGGATCTTCGGGATATCATCCACCAGTTTTTCCAGACGATGATATACCTCCGGAACAGTTTTCAGATTTTCACTGCTGCCCGGTGCATCAAATCCGTACTCTGTATTCAGCTTTTCTGTCTGCTCATAAATATCTGCATATTCTCCACCGCATAAAGAACCCAGATAATTATGGCTGTCCCCGCTAAGCAGATCGTCTTCGCAGAAAGAACCCTTGATGATCGGTCTGCCCGGATCCATCTTCTGTACTTCCCTGTACAAAGCAGGTCCCGGATTTTCCTCCATAAATCTCCTTCTCACATTTCCATCCGGATCAATACATCCCGGTTCATTCATAATGATCCAGCAGATCAGAGACGGATGATGCTTCAGAAGTTTCACATTTTCTCTGTAAACATCTGCAAATCTCTGCGCCCATTCATCTGTTGAAGGATGCGTCCAGTTGTACTCCGAATCCTGAAAAACTGCAATTCCCAGCTCGTCACACAGATCATAAAAAACTTCCTGCTCTGTGTGGACATGTACTCGTACCAGATTAAAACCTGCCGCCTTTACATTAAGAAGATCTCTCAGGTACCGTTCCTTTGTCATTGCAGAAATATAACAATCCGGAAAATAAGAGGTTCCTCTTATATACAGTTTCCTGTTATTAAGCCAGAATCTTGTTATTTTTTCATTACGCTCAATCTGAATGTCCCGAAAAGCAAAATTCGTTGTTCTGCTGCTCAGTATGTCTTTTCCCCTGCTTAACGTAAGTTCTGCCTGATACATCCAGGGATAACCATGATCCCATGTGGACCACAGTCTGACATCTTCCACTTTAAGCTCACATTTAAAACCTGTCTCTGCTTTCTCTGCCATTATCTGAACAGTTTTTTCTGTCTTTATAAGACCGGACTCTTTTTCCCGGATCTTTACATTAAAATCATATGTCTCCCCGGATTTCAGACCTCGCGCTTCAGTTTCCACATATACGTCTGCTTTCCTTACATCCGGATCCAGTTCATACTTCAGATCTGTCTGATCTTCCAGAACACCTTCTTCTGTCAGGATCAGTTCCACTTTTCCGTAGATTCCTACAGGATTTACATCTCTCTGGATAAATGTATCAGAATGTTCGTAGGTACCTTTTACCATATTTCTTTTTACCAGGTGGGTTCTGGAATCCTGTGCATCCAGCTCCACCTCATCATCCCATGGAGAACTTACCTTTACAATGAGATAATTTTTCTCTCCAAAAACAAGCTTATCTTTTACATTAAAGGAAAATGGAGCGGAATATCCTTCATGCTCTCCAAGAAATTCTCCGTTAATCCATACTTTTCCATAATAATCAACATTGGTAAATTTAAGGACAGCATCCGTAACTTTCTGATCCGGAACTTCAAACTCTGTTTTGTACCACCAGGGCGCCTGATTGAAATATCTCAGTTCACGCCCGAAATATGGCTGTCTGGCATAGATAAGCTGCAGATGTTTCAGTTCCTCCAGTTCCTCCCATTCAGACACCTGGGAACCTACGGAAGTATCCGCTTCCCTGGCAGCATAAAGCCCGGTCTTTTCCCCTGTATCATGAACATCTTGCAAAATTTTCCATCCTTGTTTCAATTCAATCCTTGTTTCCATTTCAGCCTCCTAACTCTTGACCGCACCTGCAGCCATACCTTCGATTATGTTTTTGTTAAGAATAAAATACACGATCAGTGTAGGCAGGATCGATATTACGATCGCCGCAAATGTACTTCCCCAGTCCACTCTTCCGAACTGCCCCACAAAGTCATTCAGGCCAATTGGCAGAGTTTTCATATCAGAAGATGAGATAAATGTATTGGCATATGTAAATTCGTTCCATACAAAAACAAAATTGTATGTAAGAACTGTCATTGTAGTATTTTTAGCCATAGGTACCACGATCTTGCGGAATGTGGTTCCCATTGTGGCACCGTCAATAACTGCTGCTTCCAGAAGAGAATCCGGCATAAATTTAAAAAATCCGGTGTAAAGATAGATACACATTGGAAGTCCGAACCCGATCTGCGGAAGCACCAGTGCCCAGTATGTATTTCTCAGTCCGATCCTGTTATAAATCTGGAACATGGGTATAAGGCAGGAAAAAATAGGCACCATCATTCCAAACAGGAAAAATGCCATCAGTGCATTGGCATATTTTACCTTTACCTTGCTGATCACAAATGCAACCGGGCATCCCAGGACTACGATGCCAAGAAGTGTGAGAACTGCCACAACCGTACTGTTAAGAAAATATCTTGGAATGGATGAGATCGTCAGTGCGCTGATATAGTTTCCAAGATAAAATCCTGATGGCAGGGCATACTGTGCAGTATATGTCATTTCATCCGGTGTTTTCAGACTGGAGCAGATAACCCAGAAAATAGGGTAGACCTGTATCATGACAAAAATAAGGATCACTACATAGAACACAGCACGAATAGGTATATTTTTTCTTGATTTTATCATTCTGACCCATCTCCTTTCGCCGATCCCAGGCATTTCTGTATAATCCCTACTGCTACCAGACATTCAATGACCAGAAAAACGGACAATGTACTTCCATAGCCAAAGTCAGCCGAATTAAAAGCGGTTTTATACATATAAGTTGCCACCATCTCTGTTGATCTGGATTTATTGTCAAGAATATAGAATACATCAAAGGTTTTCAGACAACCATTTACAAGCATTACAATGACAATGCTGAATATATTTTTCACCAGTGGAAGCTTTATGTAACGATACTGTTGAAAAACATTGCAGCCATCCATTGTAGATGCCTCGATCACATCCTTTGATATGGATACAAATGCGGAATAAAAAATGATCATGTACAGACCACAGTATTTATATCCATCGATCAGGGTTATGGTAATCAGCGCTGTATGGGAATTTGCCAGCAAAGCGATAGGTTCCATTCCCAGTTTTTCCATCACATAGCAAACCAGGCCCTGGGGCTGGACAGAAAGCATTTTGGAAAAAATCTGGCAGATCGCCATAGATGAAATGATACATGGAATAAAATAAATAACCCGCAGAATATTTCCACCTTTGGAAATATGTGTAAGCAAAATTGCCAGGATCAGTCCTGCACATAACTGGAACAAACTTCCCAATACAACAAATTTAAGATTATTTACAACAGCCTCACGAAATGTCTCATCCTGAAACATCCTCACATAATTTTCCAGTCCGATAAACTTCATATCACCGATTCCATTCCAGGAAAAAAGACTGTAACCCATTGACCACAGAATTGGGATGATAACAGTAAGAATATATACGAACAGTGCAGGAAGAACAAACGGTAAAGGCTGGATTTTATTTCTGGGCTTCATATCCTCTCCCCTTTCATACGCAGATGCAGATAAAATTCCGCATCTGCGTATTCTCTCAGTTATTCTTCAGTGTCAAAATAATCAGATGCATACTGTTCTACAGCTTTGTCCATGTTTTCGCAGAACTCTTCAGGAGTTGATTCTCCCATTCCAAGGCTTGCCAACTCTTTTCTGTAAACCTCGTTTGTAGAAGGATCCAGACGAACATCCCAGCACTGGGCAAAAGTGCCGCAGTTCTCAAGATCACTTAAAATCTGCTGTGTAAGCTCCGGAAGCTTCTCCGAATCACTTGGCATCATGGATGGAAGCATATTGAACTCATACATTGCCGTATCAGCAAAATTATCCCATACATAACTGATGAAATCTTTCATCTCATCACTCATGGAATCCTTGAGAATGGCAGTTCCGATTCCACAATTCGCATAGTAATCATTTTCTCCTGTAGCGGTTCCTTCGCTGTCTACAGGAAGTTTGAACATGGAAATGTCATCTTTAAGATTTCCCTCATCATCTGTAAGATCCGGTGTATCCCATGTTCCGGTGTATAACATTGCCGCACCACTGTTCAGAAACAGATCCATCTGTGCGGTAGCATCTGAACTTGTCCATCCTTCACTGAAATACTGGGCTATATCCTGTGTATACTGGGCTGTTGCGATACCTGTCTCAGAATTAAATTTTTCTTTTCCCATTCTTGCATTGTCAATGAAGTCATTTCCTTCCAGTCTGAAAGCCTTAAATGCAGGATAACGCATGATCATGTCGTAATTTCCTGCGGATATCGGGGTCATTCCCGCATCTTTCAGCTTCTTGCACACATCCAGGAGGTCTTCCAGTGTCTGAGGTGTTTCAGTAATTCCGGCTTTTTCAAACATGTCTTTGTGATACCAGAAATACTCTACATTTCCCTGCCAGGTCATAAGGTAATTGCTTCCGTCACTGAGTTTCGGATAATTCAGTGCAATATCAAAGAACTTGTCTTTGATACCCAGTTCATCATAAAGGTCATCCACACTGTAGATCAGATCCTTTTTGCAAAGTCCTTCAAAAAATGCCTCCGGATCTGCGTCAAACCAGTCCGGCAGCTCATTGCTGGATGCAAGGATCTTGATCTTCTGAAGATATGTTTCTCTGTCTGCAATAGACTCTACATTGAATTCAAAATCCGGGTGATCTTTTTTATAATCTTCTGCAAGCTTCTTCAATGTTTTCAGTGCCGCATCTGTTTCGCCCCTGGCACTGATATAATTGATCACAAGTGGTTCGGAATCCTCTTTTTTATCTGCCCACACATTCATCATGCTGAATGAAGAGAGACACATCATTGTGGCAAGTGTAGCAGCCATCACTTTTTTTAATTTCATTTTCGTCCTCCTTTTGGTACATTTCTATTCATCCGGATTGAATATTTTGTTCCGCTTTCCTTATCGATGAGACCATTATATTAAATCCGTCCGGAAAAATACATGGAAAATCTTCGCTGTACCTGGAATATTTTCTCCAATCTTTCCCCCACACTTGTGAGAATTTTTCCCTTATTATATAATATAGCCAATAAAACCAGAGGGGGGATTCCATGATAGAAAATCTGAAAAAAAAGGTGTTTCACTTATTTTTAGGAATCAGTCTGAAACGCAGGCTTTTTATTACATATCTGCTGCTCAGTTCTCTGATACTCATGCTTACTTCCGTGTTTTTTTATACTGCATCCAAAAAAGTACTGATCAAGCGTGCCGCACTTTCCAGTCAGCAGCAGCTATCCCTGATCACCAGCAACCTTGGAGAAAAGATCGATAATATATCAAACTATGCCATCACCCTTTCCATCAACAGCAATATCGCCGATGTTTTAAAAGAAAATCCCACAGTTCCCGAAAACACACTGGAACATTTTCTGGTAAATTCCGAGCTTACAGACCAGGCCCAGCGTATCATCGGACTTCACAAAAACATCTATGCCTGGGATATCCTGGATACAGAAAACCACTGGTTTCACAGCAGTACCACAGAAACAGATCAGCTTGATTCCATTTTAGGTCCCGAAGTCCTTGACAGCCTTCAGACTAATCTGGCCTTTCAGTTTCTCGGACCCTTCCAGATAAGTGGGGAGCCAACCTTTGTAGCCTTAAAAAGTATTACAAACATTGATAACACCAAATATCTGGGCGCCCTGGTCCTTCTGATCAGAGAAACAAATATTTCCTCTGCATTCCGCGACCTTCCGGACAGCTCTTCCAGGGATTTCTATATTACTGATGAAAATGGACAGATACTTTCCTCTTCTTCATCCGGAGGTATTTATAAAGACTTCTCATCCTATACAAAAATCAGTTCAGAGAATTATAAAACCCTGACAGAAACCGACAGGCAGTTTTTTTCCGTAGACGGCACTGACACTCTTTTTATCTGCAAATCCTATCCTGACCTGAACTGGAATGTGATCAACCTGATTCCTCTGGAAAGCCTGACTCTGGATCATATGGTGATCCTGCACAACATTCTTCTGATCAGCATTGTAGTGTTTATTTTATCTGTATTTTTTTCCATATTATGTACAGGTACTGTCACCGCACCTATACAGAAACTTGTAGAAAAAATGAAATCTGCGTCTGCCGGAAAGCTGAATATTTCTGCCAGTTACTCTTCAAATGATGAACTTGCAGTTCTCTATAACCAGTTTAACCTTATGATGCAGAAGATCCAGACATTACTTAACGATATCTATGAGGAACAAAATGCCAAACAGAAAATGGAAGTACGTCTTTTACAGTCCCAGATCAATCCCCATTTTCTTTATAATACTTTAAACACCATCAAGTCTCTCATAGAACTTGACATGAATGATACTGCAGTAAAAGCAGTGTCTTCCATGTCATCTTTCTACAGAAACTCTCTTTCAAAGGGACAGTTTATCATTCCTCTGCGCCAGGAGCTGCTTCTTACAGAACAGTATCTTTATATCCAGAATCTGCGGTATATGGATTTTGTTGATTACGAGATCACCTATGAGCCGTCCTGGGAGGATCATGGGGCAGAGATACCCAAGCTGACCATACAGCCTGTTGTGGAAAATATTTTTGTCCACGGACTTACCAGCCAGATATGCCATATTCACTTAAATGTTTCTATCAGAAATGGTACCATCTGTATTTCTGTTTCTGATAATGGTTCCGGTATCCCGCCGGAAAAACTTGCCGAACTTAACCGTTCTATCAGAGACTTCAAAACTGCCCGACATTCTTTCGGGCTTCCAAGTATCAACCACAGGATTGCTCTTCTCTACGGTGAGAATTACGGACTCACCATCGAAAGTTCACCTGAAAAGGGAACCACTGTAACCATAGTAATACCTGACAAAAAAATCTGATTGAGGGGGAAATATAAATTGAAAACACTCGTAATTATTGACGATGAAATTTTTTTCAGAAAATCTCTGATCAATTTTCTTGAAAAACAAAACATTTATAACATTGCAGGGGAAGCTAATAACGGACAGGCCGGAATCCAGCTTATTGAAAATGTCAAACCCGATATTGCCCTTGTGGATATATCCATGCCGGTTATGAGCGGTCTGGATATGATTGCAGCTCTTGGAACAGACTGTCATACCAGATTCATCCTTTCCACAGGATACGAAGATTTTGACTATGCCAAAAAAGCCATCTCTCTTCAGGTCCGCGGATACCTCCTGAAGCCACTGGATCACCGGGAGCTTATGGAGACACTCCAGAAAGTAAGTGACGAGATCGATCAGGAAAATTCCAGAAACAGTTATGTGAATAATTATTTTCAGTTCCGCGATCTGTATACACGACAAATGCAGCTTAATTTCTTCCAGAAAGTGATCAGTGGAACAACCATTTCCCCGGATGATCTGGAAAAAATTCCGGTTCATAAAACTTCCGATTATCTTACCATTCTTATGGAGATCCACAATGCCAATCCGGAAATATGGGATGAAAAAGGTGATTTTTCTCTGCTCCACACCATCCTGGAAAATATATGCAGGGAAATCTTACAGCCTGTGTGCAAAGAGCTTATTTACATTGACTATTCTCAGATGAGACAGTATATCATCATGGAAAAAAGCTCTGATTTTTCTTTTACCGATCTGGAACAATCCTGTCTCAGACTTGCCGGGATATATGATAATATCGCACAGATTTCCACTTTTTTCTGCTGTGGAACACCTCATGAAGGCGTGGAAGGAATCCGCTATTCCTATGAAGAGGCTCTTTCTGTTTTTCATAACAGAACTGCGTCTTCTTCCGGATTTCTTTATTTCACGCCCCAGTCCCATTCCGGTGATTTTACATTAAAGCCTCTGGTTTATAATGATATCCTGATCTTTCTGCGCCAGCAAAATTCACCGGCTCTCTGTAAATATATTGATGAATATTTCAACGATATCATCACCAAAAAAATCCATATCCGGCAGACCTGGAGTGTAGCTGCTGCTTTTCTTACTGTACTTGACGGTTTTATCACGGAGTGCAGTCAGCGTGAAACGCTTTTTCCTCTTCTGGAAAACGCCCTGAATACTTACCAGAACTGCCAGAGTGCCCTGCAGTTAAAACAACTGCTCCAGTCTACCTGCAAGGCAGTTCTGGATTCTCTTGCTGATGAAAAAAATCCGCGGAAGTCAGCTCTTGTATCCCAGGTTCAGGAATATATCTGTCTGAATTTTAATCAGCCGGATCTTCGTCTTGAAACCATTGCTTCCCATTTTTTTGTCAATCCCCAGCATTTCTCTACTGTATTCAGTCAGGAATCCGGAGTTACACTTACCTCATATATCAATGTCTGCCGCATGAAAAAAGCCAGACAGTTTCTTCTGGAAGACAGCCCTTCCATTCAAAATGTAGCTTCTTTATGCGGATTTTCTGATTCCGGATATTTCAGTAAATGTTTCCGGAAATATTACGGGATCTCTCCGAAAAATTTCGTATCCCTGACTGAAGAGAATAGTTATTAAAGCGGACATTCAGATTCTGTTGATGTTTTTATTTCTTTAAAGTGTAACGATCCACCACTTTATCTTGTTAAAATAATGTTTTATTTTAACATATGTTTTATGCAAAATGCAAGTTCTTTTTATTGTGCAATATCGAGGAATGTGTTAAGATAAAACTTGCGACTTTATACAAATAGCAGTTTACCAAACTGCAACAATGAGGTGAGTTATGAAAGAAAGAGAAAAACTTGGATCCCGTCTGGGATTCATTCTGATTTCTGCTGGCTGTGCCATCGGAATCGGAAACGTCTGGAAATTCCCTTACATGGCCGGACAGGGCGGTGGCGGCACATTCGTACTGTTTTACCTGATCTTCCTGGCCCTTCTTGGACTTCCTGTTATGACTATGGAGTTTTCTGTTGGACGTGCCAGCCAGAAGAGTCCTGTCAAAGCATATTACGCACTGGAAAAACCAGGACAGAAATGGCACATCCATGGATATATCACTCTGATCGGATGTTATCTCCTGATGATGTTTTACACCACTGTTACAGGCTGGATGCTGAATTACTTCTATATGACAGCCACCGGTAAATTCCAGGGACTTGATTCCGACGGTGTTGCAGGACAGTTTACCAACATGCTTGGCCAGCCCGTTACTATGGGATTCTGGATGATCGTTGTTGTTATTGCAGGTGTTTTTGTCTGCTCCCGCGGTCTTCAGAACGGCCTTGAAAAAGTTACCAAGGTTATGATGATCTCTCTTCTGGTGATCATGGTTGTTCTTGCCATCAACAGTTTTACCATGGATGGTGCCAAAGAGGGACTGAAATTCTACCTGATCCCGGATTTCGAGCGTATGAAAGAAATCGGTATTATTTCTACCATTACCGGTGCTATGAACCAGGCATTCTTTACTCTCAGCCTTGGTATCGGTGCTATGGCTATCTTCGGAAGCTACATCGGAAAAGATCATGCACTGCTTGGTGAATCCATGAATATTGCGCTTCTGGATACTTTTGTTGCGATCACCTCCGGACTTATTATTTTCCCGGCATGTTTCACATTCAATGTTGACCAGACTTCCGGACCGAGCCTGATCTTCATCACACTGCCGAATATTTTCAACCACATTCCGCTTGGAAGACTGTGGGGAAGCCTGTTCTTCATCTTTATGTCATTTGCAGCTTTCTCTACCATCCTGGCTGTATTTGAAAATATTATTTCCTGCGGTATGGAGCTTACCGGCTGGAGCCGAAAAAAATCCAGTCTTGTAAATGCCATCGCCATCATCCTTCTGTCTCTGCCATGCGTACTTGGATACAATGTATGGTCCTGGGACTGGCTCAAGGTATTCGGCGGCGCAATTCTCGACCTTGAAGATTTTCTGGTAAGCAACATTCTGCTCCCGCTTGGTTCTCTTGTATACCTGCTTTTCTGTGTTTCCAAACGGGGCTGGGGCTGGGAAAACTTCACAAAAGAAGCCAACACCGGAAAAGGCATGAAGATCCGGAAATGGATGCGCGGATACATCACTTATATCCTGCCGCTGATCATTCTGTTTATCTTCTTCTTTGGTCTGTACGATAAGTTTTTTGCATAAAATAAAACACCCCTGACGGATATCGTATGTGATTTTGGTATGCTACCCTCATATAGGACAATGAAATATAAAAGTCCTATATGGGGGTATTTTCATGTTCAGAAAGAGTAAGA
>PPYE01311119.1_pt1 | contig 132941 bp, 101 predicted proteins | sample 1559881 | NCBI WGS metagenome assembly PPYE01 (sample SAMN08240022, study PRJNA423297) | Human gut metagenome, whole genome shotgun sequencing project.
TTTTTGTTATTTATATTATATAACAAAATATAATATTATACAAATTTATTGTTATATTTCTACAATAATAATTGAAAGGCAGCAGAAATGACATTGGCATGTCATTTCTGCTGCCCTCATGTATGATAATTTGCTGTCGCCAATTACAAGCATTTACACACCTGAGTAAGCCACATAACATTGAACTACTTTCCGGCACTGCTAACCAATTACATTTACATTAAACTGATGAGTATTATCCATTCTATTTACAGAGGTATTTCCATTATCTCTTCCCTGAATTCAAACGGGCCGCTGACAGGGGAAATCCTTCTATGTTTTCCCAAATAATCTTCATTAAAAGTAATGGGAGAGCCATCCGGATTTTCGAATAATTCTTCTGGTTCAAATGCTTCACCCAACACCATTGTTGAGATCATTTCCGTATCATTTTCAGGCATATATTTAAAAAGATTTGTATGAAGGGTAATACCATCCTCTTCTTCAACGAGTTTTAAGTCAATTTGGTGTTCCGTATCTTTAACATAACCGACTTCCCCATCATAAGGCTCCGCGCCATTGAAATACACATTGCCTCCGGAATATACCGGCAAATGATTATAATACTTATCTCTTTCCTCACGGATTTTATAGTTTTCCTCCTGGAATTTATTAAAATATTCTTCGGAACTGGGATAACCGTCATAAGGCTTCGTTCCAACCACATAATTCATTAAATCCAGTCCTTCTATATTCCTTTCCTTTGCATAATTCAGCAAAAGCTGACGAACCGGCTGTTGTACAAAAATGTTATTGTAGAATCTTGCATCTCCATGAAGAATCGTCATAAAACCATCAATTTCTGTCCGGTGCGGAACATGATAAGGTGTATATCGCGGTGAAGGAAAAAGCCTGCTTCCATTATCAACGCCATTTCCAACATAGACAAAAGAACCTGCGATTAAGTTATGAACTAATGCAATTCCCTGTGTACAAAAACGCCCTGCCACTTCAGACAAAAAGATATTGTTATCCATCAGTGTCGGTCCATGGGAAACCTCAACAAATATATCCTCCGCCACAGATAAATGCTCTGTTAATTCAGTCCCGTCCGGCGGTGTGTTTTTATAGAATAAATTTTGTGATACGCGAGTTCCCTGTGCCTGCCAGTCCAGCCATAATCCCCTGGTACAGTGATGGAATCTGTTTCTTCTGATAATTACATCAATAGCGGCATGCATCTTTATTCCGCCTATTTCTGCACCGGCCAGATCCTGTTTATTATTGATATGGTGTATATTGTTATCTTCAATAACAGAAAACACTCCGCCCAAATGACCCACAATACCGGTCTGTCCGCAATCATGGATATCGCAGCGCCTTATTATATGCGAGCCGATTCTTTCCTTTGTCCATCCTTCACGCTGAGCCTGACAAATAGCATCCCGCTCCGTCTGTGTTCCCGTCTTGGTGTGTTTTCTTGCCCACTTATTATCATTATTGGGCTGCAAATATTTTCCAAGAGATATCCCGCTGCATTTTGCATTTGATATATCACAGTCCTCAATAATCCATCCCTTAGACCAGTGGGGACCTATCATACCCTCCTGGTAGGCAGTCGGCGGAGCCCACTGCGTGGCAGCCTTTGTAATAACAAATCCGGAAACAGTAATGTATCCAATTCCTTCTGCAGAAGGCCAGAAGCAATTTCTTCTGACATTAATCTCTACATTTTCCATATTTGGATCATATTTATGAAAATTTGCATATATAATGGTATAATTATTTTCCTGCTCAGTATACCATTTGTACAGTGAGCCTTCCGGATCCCATGAGCCCTTATAAATAACAGGATTCAGAACCTCTTCTAACGAATCGGTTTCATATAATGCCTTATTATTGATGTAAACCTCACCCGTATGTAACGGCTTAACAGCATCATACCAATCTCCGAATATTTTAACAGTATATGGATTATACTCTCCGAAAATACTGTTAGGAATTTTGGCTCTCCACACAGTGCCCTGATATCTTTCCCAATTTTTTACTTCCTCCGCACCTGATATAACTGCACCGTTTTTTACTTCGGAACGATATACAATACGTCTTTCCGGTGTTCCTGCACAGGCCGGATTAATATATTCCCTATATACTCCCGGTGCAACAATTACTTCATCTCCCGGTTTGGCAATAGCTGCTGCCTGGGCAAGTGAATTCAGCGGATATTCTTTTGTCCCGTCTCCTCCTCTGGATTCCTTTGATACATATATCTCCATAATATTCCTCCATATATCAATACCTGTGGGATTATTTATTGTTCCCTCAAGATATCCCAATTAAATCCATCCTGAGATGCTAAAAGCCCAAATGATGTATGTCCCTCTTTATCTTCTCCCATAAGTATCATCATCCAGCAGTCACTGTCTTTCCAGACAAACGGCGCTCCATATCTTGTAGTCATCCAGTCTTGCTCCGGAACCTCTATCCTTCCCTGTTTTCTCCAATGCAGCAAGTCCGGTGATACCGCATATGCCAGATGCTGAGCCTTCAGTCCTTCACTGTAAATCATAACCCATTCTCTGCCGTTGTTAAAAACGGTAACATTTTCTGCACCGTCAGGAGCTTCGTCACAAGCGCCAATCAGAGGACTGTCAACTGTTGTAATAATCCATTTCTTCATCTGCGGATCTTCTGTGTACGCATGACCCACCAAATTTGTGGGGCTTTTATAATGAAGTCTGTCTGTTCCCACAAAAAAGCAATGCAGACGTTCCCCATCTGCCACAAAAGTTGGATCAATCACCCGCTTTGCCTGATTCCATGGCAAATCCATGGCCTCCTCCAAAAAATAAACCGGTTCCGACCAGTTGATTAAATTATCAGAAATACTATAGCAAAGCATAGTTGGTACATCAGGATATGACTGATATGGAAGTATGTACTTATCACTCCACCGGATTACATCCCCCGGAGAGGCAAAGCCCTTCGCAGAAATATCACGATCATCCTCAAAATGTATAAAATCCTTCGTGAAAACATGCGCAACAGACCAGTTTTCCGGTTTGGTCCAATCATTATTTGAATAACGCGAGTAGAATAAATGATAACCGTCTGAGCCCTTAAATACTGATGGATCCCTTAAATTATCCGATCTTTTCCAGACAGGATTGTATAATTGCTTTATGTCCATATTTTTTCTCCTCATAATTGATAAAGGCAGAGTCTTCTATTCTCTGCCTTTATCTGTGTAATCTGCAGATACCGCAAGACTTTATTTTACATAACGATCATAAGCAGCCTGTTCAACAGCAAGTACATCATCAATTCCCATGTTTTTAAGCGTCTGGACAAAGCTGTCAAAGTTATCCAGGGGCTCTTTTCCCATGATAAATTTATTAATCATTTCATCCTTATAGGTCTGGATTTCCGTATAAGTGCTGTTTATTACTTCTCTTTCTTCTTCAGTAAAGGAAAGTGCGGGAATCGTGGGTCTTATATACTGTTCCATGTCATTTCTGTAGTTAACATAGGTTTCATCCAGCAAAGCATCCTCGTAGCCTATATCCTGCTTATATGCCCATTCTCTGTGTCCGTAAATATTCAGCATCGACAGAATGGAACGCCCCTGGGAATCATTTGCAATATTTTCCGTATAAGTGGGCTTTCCATTTTCCATAGTATATGTCTCCCCTTCAATACCAAAGTTCATTAAAAGGCTGCCTTCTTCACTATAGAAATAATCGAACAGCTGCACGATTTCCTTGATATAAGGTGAATCCGCACTGATTGCGGTAAATCCCCTGATTGCCTGCATCTGGCTTGTTGTCATCTGGGTTCCGTCAGGCCCTTTCGGAGGAGCCACAACGACAAAATATGCATCTGAATCTGCATTTGCCGCACGCACCTGTGTTCCCAAAGAATATGCACGGGCTGTAGTATCCTGACATGCACCGGAAACTTCATTTGTTAATCTTGAAAGCCATACATTTGTATCGTTCGTTGCATACTCAGAATCAATCAGGCCTTCACTATACAATTTATTGATAAATTCCAATGCTTCTTTGCATCTCGGATCAGTATATGCGTACTTCACCTGGCCATCTTCAATAAAAAACTGTTCATTTGCTTCAAAACCGCTGATTCCGAACGCTTCCATAAATGCAAGTACACCAGCCTGTGTATTCCTTGTCGTATATGGTATTTCATCGGCTTCACCATTACCATTAGGATCCTGTTCCTTAAATGCTTTTAAAACATTATACCAGTCATCTAATGTCACAGGCACTTCCAGGCCTAACTTATCCAGCCAGTCTCCGCGCAGCATCCATACCTTAAATGTCTTTACAGCTCCGATAAAAGGCATGAAATATATATTTCCGTCGCTTGCTCTGATATCCCGGATATAATCAGGGTTTTCATCTAATATTTTCTTTAAATTGGGCGCATATTGATCAATATAATCGTCCAAAGCTGCAAAAGTTCCCTGTTCAGCAACCTTCATCATATCATCCCGATATGTGCTGACCATGATGTCAGGTATGTCGCCGGAAGCAACCGTCACATTAAATTTTTCACGGAATTGATCTTCCGTATTCGGAGCCGCAACAAATTCAAAGTTAACCCCTGTGCGTTTTGTTATTTCCTGAATAATAGGCAAGTCTGTACTTATGGCCTGATCTGCCGAATCCTGCAGAAACATACTGACCGTAATATTTTCATTGTTTTCCTCTTTTGCGGATTCAGACTCACCTGCTGTCTCTGAACTAACTGTTGACTGGCTGTTGTCTGATGCCGAATTTCCGCATCCGGAAAATGCTGTCAGGCACACAGCTGATGCCAATACCAATGCAACTACTTTTTTTGCTACCATAACTTCCTCCTTTTTTGTTCCAATCCTTATTTTCGTTTCTGCAAATAACCTTTCCGCTCCCCTCCTTTTCCTTTTTTTCTGTATGAAAAAGGCATTTTCAGCCCTTTACAGAACCAACCATAATTCCCTTGACGAAATACTTTTGTATAAACGGATAGACCATCATGATGGGAATCGTTGCTACCATAATTGTTGCATATTTTACCGATTCACTGATTTGATCGGAACCATTTACCAAGTCAATAGACAGTTCATTTGTCTGGTTTTGAATTACAATATCCCGCAGAATGATCTGCATAGGCACCAATTCCCTGTCTCTTAAATAAAGCATGGCGGGAAAATAACTATTCCACTGTGCCACCGCATAAAACAAACCAACGGTAACTATTCCCGGCAGTGATAGGGGCAGAATAATTTTAAATAATATTTTCAGCTGGCTGCATCCGTCTAAAGATGCAGATTCCTCCAGTTCATATGGAATCTGCTGAAAAAAATTCTTAAGAAGAATTACATTGAAAGACGAAACCGAAGTGGGCAGCAGTATGGACCAAACCGTATTATACATATTAAGCTTAGTAACAATTAAAAAGGTAGGTATCATTCCGGCACTGAAGAGCATTGCAACCACAACAACAGCAGACATAAATTTTTGTCCCGGAAAGGGCCTTCTTGATAAAGGATAGGCCGCAAGAGAAGATAAAAGCAGACTGACAGCCGTACCTGCAACCGTATAAAAAATTGTATTCAGATATGCTCTTCCAATCATGGGATAAGACAAAATCCTCTTATAAGCATCAATTGTCAGCCCCATTGGTATTATTCCCACTTTTCCCTGTGCCAGAAACTCAAAACTGCTTAATGAAGCAGCAAAAACATATAAAACCGGATATAATGCCGCCGCCATCAGTAAAAATAAAATAGTATAATTAATACATTGAAAAATAATGCGTCCTTTACTTAATTTCATATTTTCCTCCATCACCAAAGACTTGTTTCAGATGTTTTTTTAGCTATTTTATTGGCAAATAATACAAGCATTAACCCAATGACTGATTGGAAAAAACCTACCGCAGAAGCAAAACTATATTCTCCGTTCAGGATTCCCCTTCTATAGACATAAGTACCAATAACATCTGCCGTAGAATAAATACTGGGATTATACATAAGAACAATCGTTTCATATCCAACATCCAGAACCCTTCCTATCTTCATTAAGAACAGCAATACGATTGTAGGAGTCAATCCAGGTAATGTAATGTTAAACAGCTGCGCCCACCTTCCTGCTCCATCAATTCTGGCCGCTTCATATAATTCCGAACTTATCCCGGTTAACGAAGCCAGATAAATAATCGCGCTGTATCCGGCAGTCTGCCATATTGTCATAACTGTATATATTCCCCAGAAATAAGAGGGCTCTGTTAAAAAATTTATCCGTTCCATTCCCAAATGAGCCAATATATTGTTCACAAGCCCTGTACTGGGAGACAGAAAAGTAACTACCATTCCCACTACAACAACACTGGAAATAAAATTGGGCAGATATGTAACTGTCTGGACAAGCTTCTTATAACGCATCCGTCCTACTTCATTAAGTAAAAGCGCCAATATAATGGGAGCAACAAATCCTACTGTCAGTTGTAAAAAATTAATTCCCAGTGTATTTCTGATTAATCTCCAGAAAAAAACGGAATTAATAAACTGCTTATAGTACTCAATCCCAACCCATTTGCTGCTGAAAATCCCTTTCGCCGGCTGATATTTCTCCAATGAAATAATAAGAGACAATAATAACGGCACATACCGGAAAATCACAAAATAAATTAACACGGGGATAAACATAACGTAAAATGGGATGTTCTTTTTAATATTGTTTCGCATATTCTGTTTTTTCTGAAAATGAAGCATCTTCTTTTTCTTATTGTTGCAAAACATTCATTGCACCTCTCTCTCTATTTTGCATGGGCCTTCTACAACTGTTTTGTTGCGTATGCCTAGCTTAACATCAGAGATTAAATGTGTAAATCTTCCGATTTTTAGTATTTATGGACAAATTATAGATATCACATGGCAATTCTTTTGATTTCATGCCGCACAAAATAAAAAGACTTCAAATAATGCAAAAGACCCTTTTCTCTGCTCATGAGAAAAGGGTCTTCCATACTCTTTCTGATATTAAATTTTTCTATACTGCGCCGGAGATATGCCATTATATTTTTTGAAAACCTTACTGAAACTGTTTGCGCTGCTATACCCAACCAATTCAGCGATCTGTGATATATTATATGAAGTGTTTTCCAGCAGCTCCTTGGCCTTTCGTAATCGGAACTGATTCACATAATCGACAAAATTCAAACCGGAATTCTCTTTAAATACAAAACTCAAATAAGAAGCAGATAAGTTAACTACCGCCGCAACAGTATCAAGCGAAATTTCCTTGTTGTAATTTTCTTCAAGGTAACGGTCTATTTTTTCCAAAACATAATTTTGCTGACCTCGTTTATTGTCTGCTGCAAATAATGCAATCGTCTTGAATATCCATATTACATACTGCTTCTTTTCGCTTATGCTTTTTCTCTGATCAAGCTCCTTATAGATATCTTGCTTATCAGTAAAAATCTGTTCATTTGTCAGCCTCATCTCAAATATTGTTCTTACCGCTGTTCCGGCTAATGCATGGAACAAATTATCGATCATTTCAGGAGACAACACATCCTCTGAAAAGTTCTCATAAAATATATCTTCCAGCATTTTAACTACGTTTTCACTGTTGCCGGATTTTGTAATCATGATTAGCTGTGTTTCTTTTTCCAGCGGATATGAAATGACCGCGCCATTTGTATTTTTCACCTCGTCAATGTAAATAACAGAATTTTGCCCCTTTACGATTTGATATTTTATTGTTTCAAGCGCATCAATAAAGGAACGATAGCAATTTCTGATACCCTTGTAGCTGTTTCCCACCCCGATGACATAGGGCAAATCGCCTTTATTCATAAAATACTCCTGTACCTTTGCCAAATACTCATTCATACCACTTAATTCATAAAAGGATTCAGGTGCATTTAGTACAGAAACAATTGTTTGTTCATCCTTTGCCAGAAAATAACATTTACATTGTTCTCCCAAAGTCAGTTCAGCAATTTCCCTCATTTTTACGACATCTTCTTCGTGGGAAATTTTATATTTTTTTAAGCTGCCCGGAATTTCCCCGTCAATTACATATACAATTACCTGATAAAAAGGAAATGGCAGCTCAATCCCTATTTCCAAACCTAATTTTTCAGAATCGCTGTCTATCTGCCCATTGATAATATCATATATAAATTTATCCTGAAGCATTGGCCTGCTTTTTTCATAATTATCCTGCAGCGTCTGGTTTTCTTTATAAACATAATCAATTATTCCATTGATTAAGGCAAATTCGTTTCTGTTTTTCTTTTTATTTTCGATTGTTTTTCTATCACCGATTATATTAATGTAACTCAATATTTTATTCATGGGCCGGTATAGTCCATTTACAATATATATTGTTAATATAATAGATAAAATTATGCTTATCGATACCACTAGCAGCGTAACATTCCTGATTTGGTTAACACTTTCCTTAATGTATTCCGTGGGAATCACTGAAATGTATTTCCATTGCAGGTTTTGTGATTGTATATACTGAATGGTAAAGGGTTTTCCGCCTGCCATCAGTTCTACCGTATCCTGCTTTTGAGTCATCCCGGTTAACTGCGAATGGACAGCTGATCGTATTAAATCCAGGTCGTTAAACTCATCATAATACTGTTCGTTCGTATAAACGATATTCCCTTCCTTATCAACAATATAATGGAAAATAATTTTTTCCTTATTATAATTGGATAATTCTTTTTCAAACAGGGAATCGCTTACATTAACGATAAGCATTCCCTTGGGAGATTTATCGATAAACGGCAGGGATTCTGAAAAAACCACCACCGGAACCTGATAGGTCCCCCGATAAATATTTTTCTTACCAATATAATTAAAACCGCTGCTTCCAAATACCTGATCCCAATCAATATCATCTGTATATTTGCATACATCTGAGAAAAAAAGGGAACGTTCATATTTACTTTCTGTACCTAATACAAAATCAGTTTTTTTTGCATACAGCCATATATCAGATATGTAATTATTATTTGATTTAAGAGCGCTTAAATAAGACATGGAATCCTGAATTAATTCGTATTTATCATAATTGCTTTGATTCGACAGGTATAATACCTCATTCAGGCTGCGGTTCAATGCAGCCTGCATAAGATTGGCCTGCAATGAGTTAATTTTCTGATCAATCCCTTTCTGCGCCTGCTTTAAAATAAGCATATTGCTGTTCTGAACCTCACTAATCATCATTGCAGAAGATTTGCGGTAAGAAAAAAAAGATACCAGTCCTATTGATATAAGAACCAGCGCCATAATATAAATAAAAATTCTCACAAATATACTGTTTAGACGAAACTCTTTAATACTTCGTGAAAAAATCCCCATAACTTCTCCCCGGTGTCCCCCCTGCTCTGTCATTATCTGAAGTCTCAGCAGATAAAAAGCATTGCGCTCTGCTGACATAAATAAACATATCTTATTTTATATATTTTGTAAAGTTCATTTCCCCCAAAACAATGCTTCTTAAGTTCTGGAAAAACATGGTCCGATCTAAAGGATTCACCTGTTTTGATTTTACCAGGTGAATCCTTTAAGCAGAATATAGTTTTTTTGAAAAAATTCTTACAGCAGTATCTTATATTGCATCCTTCAGCCAGCACACCGCCCTATCTTACGCCATAACCTCAATTTTAACAATCCCCACAGCCTCTCCCGGAAAACGCACCCTGACAAATCTGGCCCTTTCGGAGGAAAGATGCACTGTCAAGAAGGAATTGGCATCCCCTTCCCGTGCCAGGTATATCTGCCTGAATTCTTTTCTGTCATCAGAAAGCGCCAGTTCATATACTCCGTTCATAACAGCGTTGAATTCCAGGGTAATACTTTTAACCTCCTTCGTGCCTTCCAAATCAACCAGGATCCAGCCGCCCGTTTCTTCCTCCGCCGGATACCAGAAGGTATTGAAACTACCATCCGTGACATTTTTTCCCGGATGCTCTTTGTGGGCGCTGCTGCAAAAGACCGGCCTGTTAAGGCTGATATTACTTAGCTGCTTCCTTTCCGGCGCTCCCTGCAAATACGGCGGAGGCTGCAATTCCTTCAATTGCCGGTTCTCTGGTTTTACACTGCCCGTTACATGGATACAGAGCCTGTCGCCGAGCAGCCCGCCGCTTCGCGCCTGTATTATGGTATCTCCTCCATAATAGGAACGCAGCTCAATGGCTCCCAGCCCTTCAATGAAGTTATTCCTTTCCGGAGAAAAAACAAAGGTTTTGCCGGTGGGGAACATCCCTTCCCCGCTTACCACCTCAAGCACCACCTCCGGGGAATTGGTGATTCTGTTTCCCTGTTCATCCATGACGGAGACAATGATATGAGCATCCTGCGTCCCATCGCTGCTTATTTCCGTCCGATCCGCAGCCAGATGGATCCGGAAAGGGATCCCCTCCTGCAGGAGCGCAGGCCGCTGTATGCCAAGCAGATTTTCCCGGTACCAATACCAGGTGTTCAGCGGCAGACGGTAATAATCTATCATTCCCATATGCCCCATATCAAATAAAATACTTCCGTGATGGAACCCGCACCATAAGGCTTTCCCGGAGCGCCAGGGATAGTTTTTCTCCACCCCGTCCTGATATCTGTGCATAAATTCTCCCGGCCGATCAGAAACCGTGCTTCCATATTCCGATACGAAATTGGGGAATCCCGGATCAATAAAAATGGATGCCCCGTCTCCGTTGTAGCCTGCAATATCTCCCAGGCTGTCGAAGCCTCCCCTCTGTGCTCCGCCGACTGCGGCTGGACGCGTGGGATCCAGCCTGTGGGAAAGCTCTGCAAGCCTGACCACCAGCGCTTTGGCTTTTTCCATCACCTCAATATCGGAAAAGAACGGTTCATTGCACATACTCCATACAATGATGCTGGGATGGTTCCGGTTTGTCCGAATCATTTCTTCTAATGTCTGAAGGCAGCTCTGTTCAAATTCCTCCTCATCCTCTTCCTTTACCGGATAGCCGCTGGCGGTCCAATAGCCTTCCTCCTTCGGGCCTCCGGTCCCCCAGAAGCAATTCTCAGACCAGAAAAGGATCCCCTGCCTGTCGCATTCCTGCGCGAAATAAGTATGGTGCGGATAATGAGAGCCTCTGATAAAATTCATGCCACAGCCTTTTATCATGGCGATGTCCCTCTGTATTCCCGTATGGGTCACCGCATCAGACCAGCCCGCATGATCCTGATGTACATTTGCCCCGTGTATCTCATAATGCTCCCCGTTTAATGAAAATCCGGTGTCCGCTGAAAAAGAAAACCACCGGATACCAAATTCAGTTTCGCAGCTGTCTGTCAGCCTTTCCCCTTCCCATATCTCACTTTTAAGGACATAGAGATTGGGATGATCCGGATGCCACAGTTCAGGCCGGCAAAGCGTATATTCCTGCGAAACTATTTCCGTATCACCAGAAGATACGTTCAACGCAGAACATACTCTCCCGATTTCCTCTCCCTCCCGGAAAATCCTTGATACCAGACGGCATTGCGCGGCATTTTCTGCCTCATTGCAAATCTCAGTATCCATTACTATCTTCGCTGTCTCCTTTGAAACCTCCGGCGTTGTCACACGGGTTCCATACCATGCTATATGGAGCGGCTGCGTGACAATTAAGCTCACATCCCGGTAAATGCCTCCGTTGAATACATGTTCCCCTGCCCTTGGCGCAAGCCTGGGATTCCAAAGATTATTGACCCTTATAAATAACTGGTTCTCCCCTTCATGGACACAGGAAGTAATATCTACGATAAAAGCCGTATATCCCCCTTTGTGGCTTCCTGCCAGGCAGCCGTTTACATACACCTGCGTATCCTGAAAGCTCCCCTGAAATTCCAGGGAAATCCGTTTTCCAAGCCATTCCTTTTCCACATACAGTTTTTTCCTGTAGCAGCCATAGCCTACATAAAACTCATTTGTCATAAAATAAGGAATGCCGAAAGAATGCGGAAGCCCGATATCATACCATTGGGAATCGTCAAAATCCGGCGTCTCCGCCTCCGGGAAGTCCCCATGCATAAATTTCCAGTCATTGTTTTCCAGGCGCTGTATCCTGTTACCTGCTCTGCTGCTCATTTCCTTTTACTCCTCCGTCTTTCCGAAAAGAAGCTCATACTGCTTCCCTTCCTCCATATAAATCCGATAGCCTTCTATACATTCCTCATACTCTATATTTCTGTCCCCCTGCCGGATCAGGAACGGATAATTTCCCGTAAATTCAACCATCCGGCTGCTGTCGCTTTTGACCCAGGCAGCGGTCAGCATGCCGTCCTGCCAATAAATATCCGTCTCAATCCCGCCTCTGGCCCGAAGTCCCTTCACCCATCCGTTCTTCCAGGAAGGCGGCAGCGCCGGAAGGAAATGGACCGCCGCATGGCTTTGAAGAAGGCATTCCGCCATGCCTGCCAGCAATCCCATATTTCCGTCAATCTGAAAGACATTTTCCGCATTCAAAAGGCTTCTGCTTAATCCGTGTTCCAGCATCATGGAAATAATCCTGCCTGCGTTTCCACCGTCCAGGAATCTGGCAAAGAAAGCGATATGCCAGGCCCCTGGCCATCCAAATGATCTTGCGCCATGCTCAATTCTGGAATACAGCGCTTTTTTGGCTGCGTCAAACAAGTCTCTGTCTTTATTCCACGCGATTTCATCTCCGGGATACACGGCCCAAAGATGGGAGGTATGTACCATATCAGGAGTCAGTTCCTTTTCCTGTGCGGCCCATTCCATAAGGCGTCCCATGCTGTCGATTTGATTTGGCCTTAAACGATTCAGAACCTTTTCAAATTCTTTTTCCTTGTCATTATGAATTCCCAGCACCTTCCCGGCTTCCAGGCACGCAATCATTAAAGCGCGGATGATCTGGCTGTCTATGGCCGGTCCGGCGCAGATAGGCGTATCATAGCCATTTTCCGTAATAAACCGGTTCTCCGGTGAAACCGACGGGCAGGTTACAAGGAAACCTTCTTTGTCTTCTATCAAAAAATCCACAAAAAACAAAGCCAGCTTCTCCAAAACAGGATATTCCTGCCGGAGGAATTTTTCATCCAGGGTATACCTGTAATGCTCCCATATATGCAGCCCCAGCCAGGCGCCGCCGCACTGCCAGATCGTGGCCGCCGGATAAACATCCTGAGGCGCACAGTCCCCGTAAAAATCCGTGTTATGATGGCACATCATCCCCCGGCAGCCATACATTTCCCGGGCACATTTTTCACCGCTTTCCTCCATTTTATGGAGCAATTCAAACAGTGGACTGTGCAGCGATGAAAGATTGCAGATTTCGGCGGGCCAGTAATTCATCTGTAAATTAATATTCACCGTATACTTGCTGTCCCAGCTGGGATCAAATTCCGAGTTCCATATTCCCTGCAGGTTCATTGCAGAAGAGCCTTCCCTGCTTCCTGAAACCATCAGATATCTGGCAAACTGGAAATACCATGAGGCCGCAGCATCCTCCGCAACGGCCAGGCTGCAGCATCTCATAAAGGGCGAAAAATCCAGGATATGCCTGCGTTTAAGCTCCTCATAGCTGATAGCAGCCGCATGATCCAGTCCTTTCTTTACTGCAGCAGGGCAATCCTTCTCCCGGTTGTCCGTAGCCGCCGTAACAAGGAGAACCACCTCCTGCGCTTCGCGGATAATCAGCCTGGAATAGCAGTCCTCAATTCTGCCGTCCGTTGCTGCCGACACCCCTACCGCAAATCGGGTTTCCGCTTCGTGCCCTTCCATGATTATCCGGTTTCCATCCAACGTATACAGACGGTCACACCGCGTAGCCGGCCAGACTCCGGCACTCACATATTTTCCGGGACGTCTGTCATCCGGCGCTTTTGCATCCGTAAAGGGATATCTGTTCAGCATGACGTCCAGCCGGATTGCCCCCGGCCTGCTGCTTTTCAGCCGTATAACCATCACCTTATCCGGAAAGCTGACAAACATTTCCCTTTCATAACGTACCCCATCCTCTATATGTACAATCCGCAGGATCCCATTTTCCAGATCCAGATCCGATTCGTAATCCTCCCCCTCCGATTCCGGGAACCAACCCATGGGAAAAGCAGACTGCTGATTCAGCGCCAGATCCAGTTCTCCAAGCGTGGAATAATTCCTCATATTAGGAGGAGAGGATACCATATAAGAATACATAAGCTCTTCCGCCTCATCAAATCTGCGGTCCAGCACCTTCTCCTGTATTTCCCTCAGCTTTCCGGCCGCTTTCGGATTAATTCTGTTCTCCGGTTTCCCATACCAGAGAGAATCCTCATTCAGCTGAATCCTTTCCTTTGCGGTATGCCCATAAACCATGGCTCCTAAGAACCCATTGCCCATAGGGAGGGCATCCTTCCAGCGCATCGCCGGCTCCTCATGCCTTAAGTGAAACTGTGCTTCCATAAATCCATACCTCCTCCAATTAAGAAACATCCCGGCAGAAATATTAAATTTCTGCCGGGATACTTTATTTCCTGCCGAACAGCAGCAGTATTCTGTTATTTTGCATTCGCTGTGTATGCATCATAATACTTCTGATAGGTATCGATATAATTCTGTACTCCCATGCTGTCCAGTTTCTGAAGATAAGTGTCCCAATCCTTATCCACATCCAGATCCCCTGTTACAAACTGTACCGTAGCCTGGTTCACATATCCGCCGATGGTCAGGGTACCTTCGGAAATTGTCTGCGCATCCTGTCCTTCGAATACCAGATTGGGAACAATTGTATCATCCCCGGGATCATACTTTGAATATTTCTCAGCGGCTGCCTGCAGATAATACTCCGTATCATGAGCAGGATCCTCAATCTTCATTTCACCACGGAATCTTGCGGAACTGCATCTGACATTGGCATCGGAGACCCAGGTTCTGTGCTTGTCAGGGTATTCCTTTTCCCAGCCGTTTCCAAGCCAGTCATAATCCTCAGGAATTACATATTTCTGGTAGGTAGGGGTACCGCCTGCAAGAGAAGTTCCTTCCGTCGTCCAATCCCAGCCAAGTCCTTCCGGACCGAATGCCTGAACGTTTGTACCTTCTTCTGTTGCCATGAAGTCAAACAGCGCTACGGCAATTTCAGGATACTTACAATTGGCGGAAATACTTCCGATACTAGAACCAAAATAGTTATCAAGCCCTTTAGCGGTCAGCCTTATTCCTTCGGGTCCTGCCACAGGTTCAATCACTTCCCAATCCTGCCATTCGCCGTCTTTATTCGCCCAGAATTCGTCATTCTGAGGTGCTCCGGCCGGATACATGGCCACCAGATGCGCATCTTCATTTTTCAGGGCCGCAGAGAACTGCGTATTATCCTGTGTAAAGGTCTGGTTATCCAGAAGCCCCTCTTTATAAAGCTTACTCATAAAACGAAGCGCTTCGCGGTATTCCTCCTTCATTACGGAATACTCAATTTTTCCATCTTTCACAACAAGTCCCGCGCCAACCGTAGGATTGGTATTGCTCAAAGGATTATTGCACTGGATAAAGGAATTAATCATCCATACCGTAGGATCGGTAGCCCATCCGCCGATAAATCCGGTCATGGGAATTTCATCCGCAATCCCATTGCCATTGGGATCTTCATTCTTGACCTTCACAAGGAAATCATACAACTCGTCCGTTGTTTCAGGGATTTTTCCTCCATTCAGCGCGTCTACCCAAGGCTTGTAAATGTACATTCTGTTCTGATACCTGCAGTGATAGCATTCATTCTGATCTCCATAGGTATAAATATTACCGTCAGACATAACAAGATCCGCTTTTCTCATCGGACTTTCTTCATTCATTTTATTCCAGTTCGGAGCATCTTTCAAGTAATCATTTAAAGGAAGCAGCAGCCCCTGCTGGCCATAAGACTGTACCTCTGATTTCGTCCAGTTGGTCGCAAGGAAAATATCGGGCATGCTTGCCGGATCCGTCATAACCAGATTCAGCTTGGTTTTCGCATCATCTCCGTCCACATCATATACGAAGTCAAGATGAATATTCGTTTTTTCCTCAATCCAGTCAGTTACATAATTATCCTGATAGGTACCGCCTCCGGTAGTTGTTGCATACACGAATACCGTCATATTCAGTTTTTCTTTCAGAGGAAATTTCACATCACTTACGGATGCAAAATCAAATGCTCCTGCCTCCCCTGTTTCTGCTGCGGCAGAATCTGCCGGAGCTGTTCCCGAAGCAGCAGTATCGGCAGAACTGCCGCAGCCTCCCAGAACAGAACCACATACCGCCAGTACTGTAATGACCGACAGCAGCTTCTTTCCAATCAATCCTTTCTTTCTCATGTGTTTCCTCCTTGTTTCTTTTTCTATAAATGGGTTTTCCCAGTTTATGCTAGCCTTTGACAGAGCCGATCATCACGCCCTTGACAAAATATTTCTGGACAAAAGGGTAGATAACCATTAACGGCAATGTACTTATAATAATGGTTCCATATTTTAACATTTCGCTCAGATACTGGTTTTTCGCTATTACCTGAGGATCTACAGACGAACTGTTCAGATTCACCTGAGACATCAGCAATATCCTGCGCAGCACCAGCTGAAGAGGATATTTATCTTCCGAATTGATATAAATCATCGGATTAAAGTAGGAATTCCACAGGGATACCGCAACCCAAAGGCACAATACTGCCACAATCGGCGTGGAAAGCGGAATCACTATCCTGGAAAAAAATTTAAAATCCGAACAGCCGTCCATCTCCGCCGCTTCCATGAGTTCCTTTGGAATGGTCTGCTTAAAAAACGTCCGAGCCACAATCATGTTATAGGCGCTTACCGCTCCAGGGAGAACAATGGCCCACATAGTATCAATCAGTTTCAGATTCCTTACCAAAAGATAAGTCGGAATCAGACCGCCGGAAAACATCATCGTAAACAAGAAAAGTCCTGTAAACAATTTTTGCCCCCGGAAGTCATCCCTGGACAAAGGATATGCCGCAAACAAAGTAAAAACAATGCTAATCAGCGTTCCGACAATGGTATATATGACAGAATTTTTATAACCGGACCAAATGGACTGATATTTAAATACCGCTTTATAACTGTCAAAGGTAAATTCAACCGGCAGCAATCTGACCCTGCCCGCCATCAGCGCGCTTCCTGAACTGAAGGAACAGCTGATAATATAAATAATCGGATATAGGACAATAACAAGAAGCAAGGCAAGCAATACATAGTTAATAAAATAAACTACCTTATCCTGTGTGATTTTTTTCTTTTTCATAGCTCCCACCTTCCTTAAATAAACCCGTTTCCGGTCAGCTTATCCGCAATCTTATTTGTTATCAGAATCAGGACCAGCCCCACTACGGACTGGAATAAACCGATTGCCGTGGAATACGGATAATCCGGAAAGGTGGAAACCAACGATACCTTATAAGAATAAGTGGTAATGACTTCCGACATACTCAGATTGTTCTGATTCTGCATGGCAAGCACCTTTTCATAGCCAATATTCAGGATGCTTCCCATATTCAGAATCATCATAATAACCGCGGTAGGCAGGATAGCCGGCAGATCCACATAGCGAATCCGCTGCAGCAGGGTCGCCCCGTCAATAATTGCCGCCTCATGCTGTTCCATATCCACGCCTGCCAAAGCCGCAATATAAATGATGGCACCGAAGCCTACTCCCTGCCATACGCCGGTCCATACGTACAAAGACGGAAACAGATTCGCGCTTCCCAGGACACTGACACCGAAGGTATCTTTAATAAATTTCCCCAAAATCCCAACCCTGGTATCCAGCATCAGGTTAATAATCCCCACGAACACGATCGTGGAAATAAAATAGGGACAATAAGTAATCATCTGAACGGTTTTCCTGAAAAAAATATTCTTCGCATAATTCAGAGACAATGCCAGCAGAATGGAACACGGCATGGTCACTACCATAGAATAAAGCGAAATAACCAAGGTATTTCTCAAGCACTCTTTAAAATTATAGTTATTAAAAAAACGGATAAAATTGTTCAGGCCATGATTCTCTGCCCACGGGCTGCCCCAGATACCCAGACTGACCTGATAGTTCTTAAACGCCAGCAGCACGCCATACATCGGCGCATAAGCAAATACCAACAGTAAAATTACCGGAAGGGATATCATCAGATACAATTGCCAGTGGGCCTTAAAATAATGTCCGAAGCTTCCCCTTCCTGTTCTTTTCTTTTTCCCCAAGCTTTTCAACGTACATCCTCCTTTGCCTTTCGTTGGCCCAATTATGTTTTATATCCGTTGAAAAGTCCATATACAATCCTTTTTCTCTTTTATACAATTCTTAAGACTGCCCGTTTTATGCGGGTTTCCGGCTATTTCTTCCGGTATTCGGAGGCACTTAAGCCGGTCACCCTTTTAAACGCACGGCAGAAAGAATTTACTGAACCATACCCTACCAACTGCGCAATATCCCCAACGGACAATGCGGTTGTTTTCAGGAAATCCTTTGCCTTGTCGATTCTGATTACCTCAACATAGGTGGAGAAATTAATTCCCTGCGTCTGTTTGAAAATGCTGGACAGATAAGGCTCGCTGATGCCAAACTGATCCGCCACGCTTGTCAGCGACAGACAACAGTCTCCGTAATTCGTATCTATATAGGAAACAATTGCCGACGCCACTACCTCGGAATCCTGAAGCTGTTTCTGCCTGCCCACATAATCACATACCTGTTTGTATAAATTCAGCGTAGTGGTAATCTGGGTGATCAATGCCGCATTGTGATTTTCTTCCAGCCCCGTATAATATTTCCGGTATTCCTCCTCTTCCATGCCTACGCGCCCCAAAATCCGGAAAAGTACTATCTGCAGCTCATTTAAGAGCATGTGCTGTAAATACACAGAAAGATTATTTTCAATAATATATTTCTTCATGATATCTTCAAGCAAATCATGCAGGCCGTCCCCATCTCCCGCCGTAACGTAATGAGTCAGCTTTACAGACAAATCCTGAGGCGGATAAACAGGGATGCTTCCGGCGGCCTCCCGATACCAGATTACCGCGTTTTCTATCTGTCCGCTCTCGTTATTGAACATGTATGCAGCATTATGGAAAGAATCATAGATTTGATCCAGCCTATCCACCTCATTTCCGCCATAGGCAAACAGCTTTTCCGAAATATTGGAAGGCATGGCTTCCTTAATCGAAAGAACCATTTGTTCTGCATTTTGCCTGAAATACAGCTTCTCCTTCTCCGGCATATTAAGAAGCAGAACAACCTGTTCATCCCCCAAATTTGTATACAGGCTTCCGGGCAGTTCCCTTTCAATCACCTCCAGCAGGGAAAAAACACAGGAACTCATCAGCTGCAGATTTTCTTCCCTGATGCTTTCCGATATCAGATGGAACCGGAAAATAATAATTCCATATACTCTGCCCGCGCAGGGAAATCCTATATGCTCCGCAATCTTGTCAGCTTCCTCCTCTTTAATAAAGCTTCCGAAAATCAATCTGTTAATAAAGGCATTTCTGATATAAGGTTTCTGGCTCTCTATCGCATCCGCCAGCCTGGAATTGGTGGAAACCAGATAATTAAAGGTGGTTTTCAGGCTGGAAAAAACATTCTGATGTCCTTCAAACCGTTCCGTGACCTGGGATACCTGATTTAAAATATCATTTATCGGCGTCGCGCTCTTTACCGACATATGGTAGCTGAGCAGGAGGCCTACCGTCACCCCAAGCAATATAAACAGGCTCAGGATCATAATACTGGACATCATTCTGTCATTAATTACCTTCTGGGGAAGCAGCATGGAATAGATAAGACCGGATTTGCCGGAAAAATAGCTCAGCATCATATACTTTTCCCCCATAAAACGCACCTCTTGCTGCCAGCTACCGGTTTCGGGTGTTTTTACCCCCCCCCACTGACTCTTCCAGATAAATATGTATTCTGCCGTTCCCTGCCCCATCCGGCATCATAAGCGGCCTGGTATAATCAAGCATATTGATCGACTGCTCTTTTTTATAGAGATACTCTTCCATCGGCATCAAGCCGAATGAGCAATCATCATTTTTTATATACTCGTACCACTCCTCATAGCTTCCGTACTTCTTCTCATGCAGATACAGGTTGTAAAAATCCTCGTAGGTATATGCAATTGTCTTATTAATCACCGTCTCGCTTCTGTCAAAAAAAATAAAATAGTCAAATACCGACTGATTTATCAGGTATAAATCTGGCAGTGATTTTCTCAGTTCATATACTTTATAGGTATTGGCATAACCGAATACTTCCTTTGTCCGTTTAAAGGAATTGACCTGCAGATTGGCCGCCAGGGAATCTCCCAGGTATTCAAATTCATTTAGTACGGTATCCACCAATACCGCCGCATGTTCCAGTTCACTTTCTCTTGCCTTACTATCGTCTTCACTCAAAAGGGAAAGCATCCGGATATAATATAGGCTGCAAATCAGCAACGGTATAAACAGAACCGTAAAATAAGTCAGAAAATAATGCTGAAGCACCGTACTTTGTCTGTTGTCCTTCCTGCGTTTATGTTTCTTGTTTCTGCTGTTTACCATATCCGTATCTCCTGTTTTTTTATTGACAGCCACATATATTTAGCTATACTATTCTCATTCTATTTCATCATCCCAAATGCTGGCTGAAATGTATATATTCTACTTTTAACATGGATTATTCAATTCTTAAGATATCTGGAAAGTTCCCGGTTTTCCGGGATTTTTCACTGTCTGTTGCAGCAAAAAACCGGACTTCCCATACTGCCGGAAGCGCCGGTTTTTTTCCACAAAAATGAATTTTTATCTGATTTTGTCTGTTGTAAGATACAGCAGCATATAGCTCTAATCTGGTTATTCTTGTCTTTCCGAGTCGCTTTCATACGGGCAGGGCAAAGCGTTGGACTGTCCGGTTAAATCCACTGCCTTACGGAACATTTCCCCTGACGTTTTCCTTCCTCAATACGTCCTCTCCAGACTCTCCCCCGCTGCCAAAGCTATGGATTCTTCCGTCCCATTCACCTCAAGCTGCGCCTTAAACTCGTCCTTTGCATCCAGCTTCAGCCAGGTTACCCTGCCCTCATGCCAGCGCATGGAAAGGCTGGCGCCGCCCTTCAGGCAGATCCCACAGACATTTCCGCCGTTCAGCTTTTCCGGCAGCGCAGGCAGGAGAACCACACGCCCCTGCTGGCTTAACACCAGCATTTCCAATATAGCCGCGGCAGCTCCCAGGTTACCGTCAATCTGGAATACAAAGCCGTCTCCCATGGGGTGATTATCCATCAGGTTCGGGAAGGTCCCTTTTGCCAGCAGCGCCTGCAGATTTTCATACACCTTTTCCCCCTCTCCGAAATGCGCCCATAAACCGATGATCCAGGCCCGGGACCATCCGGTGTGCCCGCCGCCGTTTTCCAGCCTGCGATCCAGGGAACGCCTTGCCGCCCTCATCAGCTCCGGCGTTTCCTGCCAGGTCAGGGTGGTTCCCGGATAAACGCCGTAAAGATGGGAGATATGGCGATGTCCCGGTTCCGGCTCCTCATAATCCTCCATCCATTCCAGCAGCTGGCCGTAACGTCCGGTTTTTAACTTCGGGAATCTGGAGCATACCTCCTGTGCCTTCCTGATCCGCTCTTCTTCCTTGCTCAGCACGCCGCAGGCCCCGATATAACACCGGAACAGCTCCTGGAGAATTTCCACATCCATGGTGGCACCTTCGCAAAGATGCCCTTCCTTTCCGTCTTTTGTACGGTATGTATTTTCCGGGGAAATGGTAGGCGAGGTCACAAGCGTACCATCCGGCCCCTCCGTCAGGAAATCGTAAAAGAAGCTGACGCTCTGCTCCAGGATATCGAAATGCTTTTCCAGAAAATCTTTATCTTTGGTATACAGGTAATGCTCCCATACATGTGTAGCCAGCCAGGCTTCTCCCATTACCCAGAAGGTGGAGGTAATACATAAATCCTGAGGCGCGGTGTCCGCATAGATATCCGTATTGTGATGGGCTACGGATCCCCGGCAGCCATACATGCGGCGCGCGGTGTCCTTTCCGTTTTCCTTTATCCTTTCCAGAAGTTCAAACAGGGGAAGATGACATTCCGCCAGGTTTCCGCTTTCCGCAATCCAGTAATTCATTTCCGTATTGATATTTATGGTAAATTTGCTGTCCCAGGGGGGCGTCAGGCTTTCATTCCAGATCCCCTGCAGGTTTGCCGGCAGGCTTCCTTCCCGGCTGGAAGCGATCAGCAGATATCTTCCGTATTGGAAATAGAGCGAAACCAGGCCGATATCCTCTTTGCCTTCCTTTACTGCCTGCAGACGTTCATCCACAGGCAATGCCTCCAGCCCGGGATCTTCCTGCGCAAAGGCCAGCTCCAGACGTCCGAAAAGCTTCCGGTAATCACGGCAATGGGCGCTTCGGATTTCTTCATAGGTTTTTCCCCACACCCGATCCAGCCTGTCCCTGCATGCCCTGACAAAATCCTCATGCCGGAAGGAGGTTTCCACCGCAAGGTAGATTTCCGCATTCCGGGCATTTTCAACCGTCAGCGTCTGCCCGATGATTCCCACAGTTCCTCCCGATATGCGCACACGGGCTGCGACGCAGAAGGATATCCCACCTTCCCCGCAGCCGGAGGTAAACCAGATCGTATCTCCTTCCCTTCCCATTTCGTCCGTCCAGTTATGGCACCTGCCAAGACGGCAGTCAAAGGAAATGCCTTCCCTGCCCTCCGCGTCCAGTCGGACAGCAAGCACGCCATCCGGATAAGAGGAGAAAACCTCCCTGGTATACCGGGTTTCGTTTGCTGAAAATACGACCTTTGCAATCCCTTCTTCCAGATCCAGCTCTCTCCTGTAATCAGTCACTTCCCCCAGGCCCGGCATATCCAGGGTTAATTCCCCTGCGGGCTGATAGGCTCTCTGGGAATCCGGCACCCCGGAAAGGGCGCACATGGCCAGTCTTTCCGCTTCCTCTATCTGCCCGTCATGCAGCATTTCCCTGATTTTCTGCAGATTTTCCAACGCATCCGGATTGATTCTGTCCAGCGCTTTTCCGCTCCAAATGCTGTCCTCATTCAGCTTGATTAGCTCGTGAGCACATCCTCCGTACACCATACCTCCCAATCTGCCGTTTCCCACCGGCAGAGCCTCACACCATTGCCGTGCAGGACTTGAATACCATAGCTTCATCTTTTTTCCCCTTTCTTTTAACATTCCATCCGGTTCCAGAATAGCAAACTTTATGGAACATGTATCTGTTCGATTCTTAATGATCCCTGTTCTTTTTTTAAGAAATGTTGCCGCCCATAAGGAAAAGTGACGGAACCCCTGCTGAACACTTACTTTTATCCAACAATCTCCACCCTGAATTCACCTCTCCTGAACTCAGTCCTTCCTTCCGTCTTCCATTCCACTTTCCGTTCCTTATCACAATAGGTAATCTGTGTCACGCAGTATGCCCCCTTCTCGTAGCCGTAACCGTCCCCGGCGTCTTCATACAGGGTAAAGCTTCCGTCCGCTCCGGCATAGGCCTGAAGGAGAATCTCCTCCTGCATATCCGCCGTGCTGCTGCCGGGCTTGGCCAGGGGCAGGATGGAACCGGCCTTTACGAATACGGGAATGCTGTCCAGATCAGCGGCTGCCGTTATCGTCTGTCCGCCTTCGTATTTTTTCCCGTTGCGAAGATCATACCAGGAGGTACCTGCGGGCAGGTATACTTCCCGGCTTTTTTCCGTTTTATCAAGGACTGCGCCGCCCGCCTCATAATACATGGGCTGCGTTACCGGGCAGACCAGCAGGGACGGACCGAACATGTACTCGTCCGCAATGTTCAAAGCCCTCTCATCCTGCGGGAAATCAAAGGCCAGAAGGCGCATCATGGTTCCGTCCTCCCGCCATACCTGTCCGGCCAGCGAATAAATATACGGCAGCAGGCGGTAACGAAGATGGATTGACGCAAGGATTGCATCATAAAACGGCTCGCCCTTTTTCCCGAAATTCCAGGGCTCCCTTCTGCAGTCCGTACCGTGGCTGCGGAATATGGGCAGGAATGCGCCGTACTGGAACCATCTGACATACAGCTCCCGGTATCCGGGATCCGCGCAGCCTTCTTCATAATCTCCGTTCCAGAACCAGGGTTCCCCCTTTTTTACAAAAAAAGCACCGATATCAAGCGTCCAGTAAGGCAGGCCGCTGGCACAGAAATGCAGGCCCGCCGCAATCTGCTTTTTCAGGGTATCCCAACTGGCATACGTATCGCCTGACCACAGAATCGTTCCGTATTTCTGGCTTCCGGCATAGCCGTTCCTGGTCAGGTTAACCACTCTTTTTTCCTCTGTGCAGGAGCGCTGCCCTTCATAGAGCGCGCGGGCGTGATACAGTCCGTAGGCGTTGCTTTTCTGGAGGGGCATGCAGCTGCCGGCAGCCTCCACGAATTCCCGGTACATTTCTCCCGGCTCCGGTTTGCACCGTCTTCCCCATTCCGGTGTGACCGGCTCGCTGGAGTCGCACCACCAGGCGTCCACTCCATGCCGGAACAGCCCCCGTTCCGCCTGCTCCCAGTACAGCCGGCGGCCTTCCCCGGAAAAGGCATCGTAGATTTCACTGGCAGGCAGAAGCAGGCCTTTTTCCAGAAATTCCTGGTAGTTATCGCTCAGTTCACTCATATTCGGCCAGATGGAAATCATAAAATGCACCTTCTGTTCATGCAGCTTTTGTATCATGTCCGCCGGATCCGGGAAACGTTCCCCGTCAAAGGTTTTCTGTCCCCACAGGTTCCCCTTCCAGGACATCCAGTCAAGGACAAGGGCGTCCAGCGGGATTCCCTCCTGCCGGAACCGTTTTGCCGTTTCCACAAGCTCTACGGCGCTTTCATATCTTTCCTGGGACTGGATATAGCCGAAGGCCCAGCGGGGAAGCATGGCGGCCTTCCCGGTAAGCATTCGGAAGCCGACTGTCACCTCATCCGCGCACTCTCCTGCCAGGAAGTAATAATCCAGATATTCATCCGCTTCCGTATACAGATAAGTACCATACTGTGTATCGTTAAATATGGCAGGGCTCTGGGTGGACAAAAGGATGCCGTAGCCTTTATCGGAAAGCAGCATGGGAACGGCGATTTTCAAATTGGCCTGGTGCAGATACTGAGTGGTGTGGCGCAGGTTCCATACGCCCTCCTCTGCCTGTCCCAGTCCGTAAAGATGTTCCTCCGGCGCAAAATCAAGGTGCAGCCTGGTATGATAGAGCTTTTTATCAAAAACGCGGTCAGCCTCCCGGATCCTGCGTTTGATGCCGTCCGGCGTCTGTATCTCTTCTATCTGTGTATTTTCATTCACCACCATGCGGTAGGAATCGAACGCCTCCACGCATTTGCTTTCCCTGTCCCGTTCGGCAAGCAGCAGGCTGCCGTCCGCCCTTTCATAGGAAATGGAACCGGTGCCGCGGGCAATCCTCATCCGCAGATATCCGGTGTCCACCCGGATTTCCTTTTCTTCTTCCTTCCAGCTCCAGAAGCTGCCGCCATCCAGGGACAAATCGGCCAGCTGCGCCCCCTGTTCCGACGCAAAACCGCCGTTTTCCGTATAAGAAACCCGGATAATCCTGTCCGTCTGCGGCAGGATGCGGATAAGCCCTGATTCCTGTTCCAGATACAGAGCCTTCCCTTCCTGATATACTCTGTTTATTTTTCTTCCTTTTCTGTGCTGTACTTCCAGCATATGCATATCCTCCCCTAATCTTTTTTCTGCCTGCCGGGCATCCTTCCCGGCAGGATATCAAAGTAAGCATTAAAACTATAGGAATATTTTTCATACACGCCCTGGCCCTGCTGCCTGAAATATCAAAAAAACAGATGCCGTACGGTACTCCACAATTTCCGTAAACCATACCTTCATTATAAAGAATATGCACAGATTTCTTTATAGAGAAATACGACAGCTTTTCACCGCTGATGTCGCATTAACACATATTTGAAGCTACCGGCAGCGCTTCTGTCTGAAAGGCTTTTGTTTTACAGGGCATGCTTACCAAAAAAACAAAAAAATGCTCTTTGCAGCCGCTTCCAATTGCGACTGCAAAGAGCATCTTCCTGAGGCGTGTCTGAGAATTAATTCCTGCCGCCTGCAAACACTAACCCTTCCAGTGATTCTCAATTTCTTCTTTAATAATATCTACATACCGTTTTGCCTTGCCCACATCATGATTGATGGTATAAACATCCCTCTGTGTAATTTCCAGCTTACAGCCCTGCGCCGCCTTCAGCGTCTTGCGCATGGCGGCCCTGAGCGCGTCCTCATCCAAAACGGTGCCCAGCCCCAGAATGTTGGGCGAAGGCTTCCTGTGGAAAATTATTTTGCTGCCTGCCAGGCGTTCTCCCATATACTCTTCATTGCACCAGGGTGAAATGGAAACCTTTCTCAAATTATCCAACTTGCTGATACAGGACTCCCAAATCGGATCCACCGGCTCACAGCAGCCGTAAGAAAGCAGCCCGTACTGTCCTGCAATTTTCTGATAACAGGGGAAAATAAATTCTTCATACATGGCAGGCGACAGTCCAACCGTCTCCTGGGAATCCATAAATCCCCATACATCTTTCGTGGTAAAGGGACGTTTCCCATGTTCCTCCCAGCCAGGCAGTTCATGGTTATAGCACCAGCTGCCCTGCCCCAGCGATTCTCCCGCAACAGTGGGGAGAATGAGCTTATTATCTTCCAGGAAACGATAGTATTCCAGCGTATCGTCCGCAATCCTGTCCATCATTTCCTTAAACAGCTCCGGATAGTCGTAAATATTGTACATCATCTGTTCCATCTTCATAAAATGAACGACCATCTGTGTGGGAACACTGTAAAGGCATCCCATGTTCAGACGCACCGGAAGGATATCACCGAAGGCCTCCTCCAGCGCGGCGCGCCTCTTTTCCGTCCTTTCCAGGTTAACGCCGTAGGTGGATTTTTTCAGTTTGCCATAATCCTCTTCCAGATCCTCTATCACAGGCTCAAACTCATGGCCGACAGAGCCGTTCAGCCTGCGGACCTGAATCTGTATATCAAACAGCGTAAACCAGGTATCATAAGATATCGGAAAATAATCCGGCGTCACCCTGTCATCATCAAACAGCTCCTGATTCAGAAAATTGCTGTACAGCTCCGTTTCTATCTGTCTTGCGAACTCTCCTTCGCATCTAAGCCTCTCAGGAATGATTTCCTGCGCAAAGGTGCCAAGCTCCAGGTGGATCATGGGCCGCTTCCCCTGCAGGGAATTGTGCTCATACCATTCTCCGATGTGCTTTTTATTCTTCTCAGCCTGGGAAAGCTCCAGCTGTTTCTTCGCCAGCTCCCTCAGTACTTCCCGATCCTTCGGGCTAATATAAAATTCATCCATTTCCTTATCCCCTTTTTCTGGAATGATACTCTTTACAATCCCATTATAACCGGATAGAATAAAATTGCATCGGATGAAATTGCCCCAAAATATCAGAAAATTGCTCAACATAAACCAGGCCTGCAGTTGACTGACGCCGGAAAGGGAACTTCCTATGGGAAAAGAAAATAAAAACAAATTAATGGAACAGTGCCTTACCTCCTGGAGCGCAGATTCCTGGTCGCTCTTTTCCAATCCCAGCCAGACCGCCCAGAGCATCTTTTTCTATATGCAGGAAACCGGTTGTTTTCATACCTTTTACCCTTACTATACCGAGCGGGAAAACCTGAACTCCTTTTTGATTCTGCATACCCTTTCCGGCCGCGGCATCCTGTGCTGTCAGGGGCAGGAATATGAACTGGGCCCGGGGTCAAGCTTTTTTATCAACTGCATGGATTACCATAAATATTTTACGCCCGAAGGCTCCCACTGGGACTTTTTATGGCTGCATTTTAACGGAAGCAATGCCCTTGGCTATTTTATGGAATTTACAAAAAACGGCTTCGGCATCCTGGAAAAACAGGATGGAGCGGTTCCCTCGCGGATAGAAAGCTGCATCCGGCAGATCATGGAGCTTTATTCAAAAAAAGATATCACTACCGAGGTACTTTCTGCCCAGCTGATCACTTCGATTCTGACGGAGTTCATCCTGCGCCGCAACGCCGGCACAGGAAGCGCTTCCGCCGCAGGCGCCCTTTCCCCCGACGATATCCTGATCCCGCCCGGCATCCGGGAGGCGGAACGCTATATCAACAGGCATTTTCAGGAGCCGCTGCTTCTGGATGACCTGGCCCGGCAGCTTCATGTGAGCAAATACCATTTTATCAGGGAGTTTTCCCGGTATGTGGGCAGTTCTCCCCATGAATACCAGATCGAGCTGCGGCTCTCCTACGCCAAGGAGCTTTTGAAATACACGGATCTGCCGGTAAATGAAATTGCCGAACGCTGCGGGATCAACCAGGCATCCCATTTTATAAACCTTTTTAAATCAAGGGAGCATATTACCCCGCTGCAGTTTAGGAAAAGCTGGAAGCCATGAGGGAAGGGGACGCTTATGATTGGCGTGCAGTGAGAAGGGAATGTGATATGGATACTCTTGAAGTATTGACGCTGGTACCGGTAATTTTCGCAGCACTCGCTTACATAGATAACCATCAGGACAAAAAAACAGCTATCCTCTACGCACATAGAGGATAGCTCGCCGTCCTTTCCGCCGTCCGATCCTGTGGCAGCCGGCCGTAATTTATTGTTCCATGCATCAATCCTGTACTTTCACAAGCCGGAGCACATTTACCGAATAAGCCGGCGCCGTATAATAAAAATGGGACGATGCACCCGAGTGGCTCTGTAACACATCATGGACCTTTTCCGGTTCCTCAAAGCTGTTTTCCGCCTGCTTTTCACCTGTGAGCAGGGTAACCTGATAAGCATCCTCCACCTGGCAGTCCAGGGTAATTTCCACCGCATCCTCCTCCGGCGACATATTCACTATCTTGATAATCACTTCTGAGGGGGAGTCACAGACTACGGAAGATAAAGAGGGAAAACCGGGCACATTTACCTGATGAATACATTCCCCGTTCACATACAGCTTCATCTGCTTTCCATCCACCTCATACCTGAAATGATTAAACTCCCCGTAACGAAGCTCTGCAATACGTTCCTCGTCAAGGTTCCTGTCACTGGGAAACTTCTGTTCACGGAAGGTGCTTACCCCATTTTCCAGCGTCCAGATAAAGGGCTTCACATTGGCGGCATTCCACTCTTTCGGGGGATGGGTTTCATCCGCCATATAGACTTCCTTCGGCATACGGCCGCTGTATACACCCAGACAGATTTCCCTTCCCTCCTCCGCATAGATATCGATGTCAAAAGTCCCGGAGGTAACCTGCTCTTCACCAAATACGGCAAAAACCCTGTCCTTATCCACCCGGTAAAGCTTTTCCGCTTCTGCCCGCTGTTCTTCATCCGGCGGCAGAATACAGCTGCTCCCCTCTTCTTCCTTCACTCTTCCCATCAGCTCATGGGTAACTCCCACGGGCATCCCGTTCCAGGAAGCATTTCTGTAACGCAGTCCGGCCTGTCCCATCAGGGAGGCCATTCCCTTTACCGGCCGGTATAAAGTCCCTGTCTCCACATCCGCCTCCACTACATCTTCACCGCGGCTGTTTCCAAACATTTTCCAGACATAATAGGTAGGGATCGCTATACTTTCCCGTTGGTTAAAGCGGATAAGATTAGGAAACCAGGCATTGTAATCCACATTTTCAAGAAGAGGCGCATAAGAAGCCAGCTCCACCACATCCTGATTGCGTTCCATGCCGATCAGGAAGGCAGCTTCTCCCAAAGCTCCGTACAACTGGCCTACCCAGCCCCGGACTACTGCCAGCTCTCCCAGAAAAATTTTCGGGTTCTTCCTGTCGTAATTATCATAATAATTTGTATTTTCCGCAAAGAATTCCGCAGTGCTGTAAAAATGCTCATCCACGATATCCGCCTGCAGGCCTTTTTCCTCCAGATGGGTATTGGCTATCAGCCGGATATGGGGATACCGTTTTCTTATGGCATCATAGAATTTCCGGTAGCGTACTTCATATACCTCCCCTGAATTTTCATTGCCGATCTCAATATAATTCAGTCTGAACGGCTCCGGATGCCCCATCTGCGCCCGCAGGCTTCCCCATTCAGAGGTTTTATCCCCTATGGCGTATTCGATTGCATAAAGCGTATCCTGAAGCATTGCCTCCAGCTCTTCCCCTTCAAAAAATTCAGGCATCCTTCCCTGGCAGGTCAGGCCGCAGTTGCACACATACAGCGGCTCCATGTCCAGATCCTCGCACAGCTGAAGATATTCATGGAAACCCAGCCCATTATAGCTGCGGTAATGCCACATCAGCTGATGTCCGGGCCGTTCCCAGACAGGCCCCACTACATTTTTGAACTGCATGGCTGTTTCCGGGGAAAAACCTTCCACAATGCATCCGCCGGGAAAACGGAGGAAACGGGGCTTCAGATCTCTCAGCTTTTCCACCAGATCCCTGCGCAGTCCATGCCCCATGTAGGTATCCTCCGGCATCAGGGAACAGAAGCCGAAATTTACTTTTCCGCCTTCCGGGCAGCGGATTACCAGCCTAGCATTCCTGCCGTCACCATCCGCTGCAAAGCTGCCGTCATACCGCACATAGCCGTCACCCTCCAGAAGGAAATCCAGCTTTCCGAATTCATGTGCATCTTCCTCCACAGAAACACTTACTTTAACCGGGGTTTCCGTCCTGGCAAACATATAAAAATGATACCTCGCCCCCTCTTTCGGGGCAATTCCGCAAAAGCCCGTATTATACAGCTCACCGCCCTTTTCAAAAGCAACGGCGAGGGATACCTGTCTGTGGGCATTCAGCGTATCGTCTCTGTCCAGGCACATCTGTGCGTGATTTGTGTACCAGGCCGGAACAGGAGTGTACGGAGTACCGTTTTTCCTGATCCATCGCGAAAGTCCCTCCCCATGATTAAATTCATCTCTCCAGCCGGCCCTGCTGACGAGCGCATAGCCATCCTGCTCCGTATGGCAGTCCTTAGGCTCAATGGAATCCTCAAAGCTCCTGTTCCTGAGAAGTTCCGGATATAACCCGCCGTCTCCCGCCCTGTTGATATCTTCGAAAAAAATACCATACAGATTGGGGGCTGTTGGAAATCTTTTATTTTCTGTACGAACTGTTATTCTGCTCATTTACCTGCCTCCCTTTGCGGCATGCCTCCCTTTATGGCATACCTTTCCCTTATGGCATACCTCCTCTTGCGGCATGCCTCCTCTTTCGACATACCTTCTCTTGCGGCATGCCTCCCCTTACGACATGCCTTCCCTTTCCGCCGGCAACAGGCCAGGCGGATCCACCCACGAATCCGCCCGACGGCTGCCGCGGTGCCCAAAGCTCCCGCAGCCTGCTGCGTTATAAATTAAGCGCTTACTTTGTAAGCCTCTTATTTACCAATCACTCTTTTATAGCAATACCCTCTGTCGCTCTTATCCTCCACAGCCTTAACCTCAAAATACACCACGCCATTTTCACGCGCGGTAATATTTACCTGCGCACAGCCATCCTGCACTGCGGCTCTGTCCGCTTCCACAAAGGGCTTTGCAGCTTCCTTCAGCAGCTTCTTCTGCTCCTCGGAAAGGCTGGAGGGTTCGCCCATGGCATGCCACAGCTTCAGGGGATTGCAGGTGGCCTCATCCACAGTTTTGGTCAGGATAAAGCATTCCTTTCCTTCGATGGGCAGCTGGTAGGTATGGCATATATCCTCGCCGGTTCCTTCCAGGGTCATATTCCACACAATTCCCCTGTAGCTTCCGTCCTCCCGTTTCACGATAACCGCCTCATCTGAACGGTACACGCAGGTTCCCTGCAAATCCTTGAAGAATTTAAAGGTCCAGAAGGTAGGCTTGGGGATCCCGCCGTTTGCCACCAGTCCGAAACCGCCGTGGAAGGGTGTAAAAGGAACTCCCAGCTCCTCAAAAATATCTCCGAAGGTCCAGTAGGAATAGGATTCGTTCACATCCCCCAGACGGGACAGCTGTCTTGCAATATAGGCGGCGTTCCTGTTGGTATCATGCAGCGGGCAGTTGGGAATATAGGAAGTGTTGAACTCTGTAATATGTATTTCCATTCCCTTAAATTCCTCAAAGCTGTCAACAATATCCCTGGTCGTCTGCAGATTGGCAAAGCCTTCCTCCGGCTCCCTCAGCTTTGCATAGCCGTAATGGCCGTCCTTCTCCGGCAGCTCGGTGGTATAATGATGGCGGGTTACGAAATCCACCGGAATGCTTTCCTTCCGGCAGAATTCCATAAACATGCGTATCCACTTTTCATCCTCCACGCCGCAGATGGCGGGACCGCCCACGCGGAACCGGGAATCCACTTCCTTTATCGCCGCAAAGGTACGGGCGAACAGCTTAAAATACTCCTCCATGTCCGCATCCTTCCAGAATCCCGGCAGGTTCGGCTCATTCCAGACCTCGATGGGCCAGGTTACCACCTCTTCCTCCCCGTAACGCTCCATCAGATGGCGGAGGGTTGCCTGCACCAGTTCGCACCATGCGTCATAGCTTGCCGGCGGCGTCACATTCCCCTTCCAGTAAAACACGGTCTGCTCTCCCGAAGCCATCTTGTCCGGCATGAAGCCAAGCTCCAGAAAAGGCCTGATATTCAGCTTCAGGTAGCTGTCCATCACCAGATCCAGATAGGTAAAATTATATTCCGCATGCTTCTTCCCGTTTTCGTCCGTGTACTCCTGATAGATGGCCATATCGTCGGAAAACAGGCCATGGCCGCGGATATGGGAAAATCCGATCTCCTCCTGTACCAGGGCCAGCTGCTCCTGATATTCCTTCTGCAGCGCCAGCCCCATGCGGCCTGTGCCGATGCAGTAATCTACTTTGTTGTTAAAAGGGATTTGCGCATCCTTTTCAATCCTGAAACATTTTGTACTGTCCATTTTTTTGTCTCTCCTTATATTTTTTTTATACTTTTTATAACCCTGACCAGATAATATTGCTCACATTCCAGAGCCCCTCTGCATACCATTCCCCGGGCCGGAATGGCACAAACCATGCCGCAGCAAGCTGTTCCTGGGGATCGATTACCAGCGAACAGGAACCGGAGCCTTCATGCATATAGGTCCCTTTGGAATAATGGAATCCGGGACCTTCCCTCCGGTCAAAGCCTATCGCATATTTTCGATCCGGCTCATTGGCTCCCCAGCAATAATCAGGCACCTGGAAAAGAGAAGAAGCCGTCATTTTTTCCACCGTTTTTCTCCCCAGAATCCGAACCCCGTTCCAGGTCCCCATGCCAAGCATCATATTGGCAAATCGAATCAGATCACAGGGCGTTGAGAAAAGGCCGCCGCCGGTTTGGGGAATCTGTTCCCAAACTGTAGGAATCTGACTGCTGCTGTCTGCCGATCTTTCTATCTCTTCCTTCTCTTCTTCCGCAAGAAGGTTTATCCTTTTTATTTTATCCGCCTTGGCCGGTAAGAAAAAGGTATCCTGCAGTCCCAGCGGTTTTAAGATATTCTCATCTATATAGTTTTCCGCCTTCATCCCGCTTACTTTTCCTATTACCGCCCCAAGGACCGCAAACCCAAAACTGCAGTATTGCCATTCCTTTCCCGGTTCTCTTCTCATTCCGCAGGACAGGGCCGGCGTAAGCCAGTCAAACTTTTCGCCCGCTTTCCAATTTTTTGCCGCTTCCTCAATATATGCCCATGGGGAGGGGTAATGCTCCTCCGGAATACAGTCTGCAGTTCCTTTGATTATCATTTCCCCTCTCCCTTCTGCAGCCCTCAGCCCACAATCACTTCCATCTCCACCTGCGAAAGCGCCGGATCCAAATCCCGTCTTGCAGACAGATCAAAGACCGGTTCCCCATGGATGTTAAAGTGCACTCTGTGGATTCCATCGCAGCGAAGATGATGCTCCAGCGCGTCCTCCGCATGATAGGCTATCATCAGATTCCCCTGTGCGTCCGTGAAAAAGGAATTGTGGCCGGGGCCGTAGATTCCTTCCACCGAATAATAGGAAAGAACAGGCGTACACCGTTTCTTCCATACGGAAATATCCAGCAAATCATCCTTTGCATCCGCGGTCAGCAGGCCCAGCGCATAGGTGTAGCCGTCCGCCGCACCGCCTGAATACGTCAGGTACACTTTTCCGTCCGCAATAAATGCATAAGGGCCTTCATTATTGATGGTATGGTTCACATTCTCCCAGCCATAAAGCGGCCTGGTAAGCAGCACCGGTTCGCTGGAAAGCTGCCAGGGCTGCTTCTCATCCACTTCTGCAATATACAGCATGGAACCCGTGTCATATGGCGTGCCGATATTCCCGCGGTAAGACCAGACCACATAGGAGCGCTCCCCTGTTTTCAGGTATGTCATATCCAGTGTGATGCCGTCCTCCGTCAGAAAACTGCCGTCCTTTTTACGTATCCTCACCGGCTCTTCCCAGCTTTCCGGATCGATGAGGCTTCCGCCCTTTTTCAGCTTCATCAGATGGCACTGCGGCCCCCACTTTTTGCCGCTTATGGCAAACAGGATATACAGCTCTCCGCCGATTACATGAAATTCCGGCGCCCAGAAGGTCTGGACAAACCCGCGTTCTTCATCCAGGCCCAGTATCAGATGCTGCTGCGTATCCTCCCGGAACAGACCTACCACATCCTCCGACTCCCTCACATAAAAGCCCACATCATTCAGGTTGTCGTTGGTGGCAATAAAATAATAACGGCCTTCCCATGGGAAAATAACGGGATCCCCGAAGCCGCAGGCCAGCGGGAACTGATACTGTTCATTCTGCACGGTCCCACGGATGCGGAAGGTTCCCTGATGCTGGAAATCCAATCCGTCCAGCTCCCATTTTACCTGTTTTTGTACGGAAGAGCCATCCGAATACAGCACGGATGCCCATACATTTTCGACCTCCGAAGCCGTGCGGGCCCAAATACGTTTTGGCACCTGCACTTTTACAGAATACAGCCTGTTCCAGTAAAGCGCCGTTTCATCACACAGCTGTGTGCTTATCTCCACGGAATTTCCTTTTTCGGCTCCCTCCGGCGCCTGTCCGGGAAGCTCCTCCGCATAAACGCCCGGATGCGCCGGGGATATGCCGGTTAAGCTGCAGATATCCTTCACTTCATTTTGATAGCTGTTTCCCAGATCATCCTGCCACAGGATGCAGTACTCTCCCGTATTTTTATCATACCTGCACTGCGCCCGCTCCACATATGCGTCCCCATGAAGTGGCAGGAAACCGATTTTCTTAAATTCCTTAAAGTCAGCGGTTGTCCAGAGCAAAACGCTCCCTCTGCTGTCTTCATCCGCGCTGCCGTCCTCATTGACCCTGACGGCAACAATGCCAAAGCCGCCCTCCGGCATTGCAAAAATCCGGGGATTCTTTACCCCCTTTGCATGAATGATATCCGCATCATCCACCGCCGCTTCCGCAAACAGGATTCCATAATTATTGTTCAGCGCTTCATAATTTTTCCCGTCCCTGCTGCAGGCCAGATGGATGCTGCGGGAAAGCCCTGCGGGATATTGTGCAGCGTCCGTTTCCCTGGTATATACCATGATCCGGGCTTTCGTTTTCGTATAATTTTCTGCCATGCTGTCTTTCCTTTCCGCGTAAAATTATCCTTTTTCTATTGCGATGCGTTTTAAATCCTTCCAATCCATTCCGAATGGCTGTGTCCGCGCAGGAATACGGGAATCCGACTGATATCCGCAGGCACGGTCACGCTTGTGCCTCCCTCATACTCCGTTCCGTCGTAAATCAAGGTCCACATGGCGCCTTCTGGCAGATAAACCTGGCGTTCCCAGGTATTCTCATAAACAATCGGCGCAACAAGCACATCCGGGCCGAACATATACTGATCCTTCAGTTCCCAGCATGCCTTATCCTCCGGGAATTCATAAAACATGGTCCGGATCACAGGGCTTCCTTCCTCATGCGCTTCTTTCATCAGTTCCCGGGTGTACGGCCGCATCTCTTCCCTGAAACGGATATACTTTTCCAGAATCGGCGTGTTTTCATCCCCGAAGCTCCATATCTCATTATCCGCCCCCGTGGGCATGGTGGGCGAGCCGTCGCTGTGGGTTAACGGCGTCTGGGGCACTCTGTCTCCGTGAAGCCGCATCACCGGGCAAAACGTCCCCCACTGGAACCAGCGTACCAGCAGCTGCCGGAATGCAGGATCATCCGGGTTTCCGCCGGAAAAGCCGCCGATATCGGTAGTCCACCAGGGAATTCCCGCGATACCCATATTCAGTCCGGCGCAAAGCTGTTTCCGGAAAGTCTCCCAGTCACTGTGAATGTCCCCCGACCAGACAAGAGCACCGTATCTCTGGCTGCCTGCCCATGCGCAGCGGATAAGGTTCACGGCAGTTTCCATACCGGCCTTCCTCTGTCCCTCGTAAAAGGTTCTGGCATAAAGCTGGGGGTAAATATTTCCGACTTTAGTTGCCGGCCCCATAAAATAACGGTAGTTATCATAATCGTATACCGAAAATTCCGGCTCCGCCTCATCCAGCCAGAACACCTTAATTCCGTAATCATAGTAATTTTTCTTGCAAAGCTTCCATACATAATCCCGCGCCCTGGGATTGGTAGCGTCAAAAAAGGTATTTTCCCCTTCAAAACGCATGGCAATCTCCACGCCGCGTTCATTTTTAATCAGCAGGCCGTTTTTGCGCATTTCTTCATAGTTTTCGCTTGTCAGGTTAATCTGCGGCCAGATGGATACCATCAGCTCCATCCCGTATTCCCGAAGCTCGTCAACCATTGCTTTGGGATCCGGGAAATCCGCTTCATCGAACCTGAAATCCCCGCATTTGGGCCAATGGTAAAAATCCACCACAATCACGTCCACCGGGACTCCTCTTTTATGGTATTCCCTGGCGACCTTTAACAGCTGCTCCTGATTCCAATAGCGAAGCTTGCACTGCCAGAAGCCCAGCCCGTATTCCGGCATCATCGGTACGGTCCCTGTGGCCATCGCATAAGCTTTTTCTATTTCCTCCGGCGTATCCCCCGCTGTAATCCAATAATCCATCTGCTCCGTGCTTTCCGCATACCATTCGGTCAGATTCTTACCAAATACGACTTTTCCTACCGCCGGGTTATGCCAGAGGAAGCCGTATCCCGCATCAGAAAGGACAAACGGTACGCTGGCCTGGGAATTGCGATGCGCAAGCTCAAGCACACAGTTTTTGATATCCAGAAGCTCCTGCTGGTACTGGCCCATCCCGAACAGTTTTTCCTCTTCTCTTGCCTGGAAGGTTACCGTAAGCTCATAATCCCCTCCCAGCCTCGGCCGGAAATGCCTGGAATGATTATTTAAAGCGCCGCCATGGCCGGCTTCCTTTAAGAGCAATTCCCCCTTCTGGTTATAAAAACTGATTTGACAGCGTTTTTTCCATTGGCACACCTCCAGGCATGCCGTAATCCTGCCGTTGGTTATGCTGCCTGTAAAGCCGTCCTTTATCTGAATGACGGCTTCCGTTTCCTCTGCGGGAAGCAGCGCATAGTCCGTATCCTGGATTTCCCTCATCATTGCCGCCCTGACCCTGAGGGAATCTTTCCCCCAGGGTTCAATACGCAGCACTTCCCCGTCATTTTCAAACAGAATCGCATTATTTTCCATTCTGATGTAATCCATCTGTTTTCCTCCTGCCGCATCCGTGCAGCTTATCTTTTCCTATTTTGTCAGGAACGCCATGATTTCCCCTTCCGGCTTCTTTTCCGCCGCCGGCTTTTCGAAGAAGGTCATCATTTCGCAATCCTCCCGGGAAAACGCCTCCCAGCGCTCCATCTGTGTGCCGTCCGCGTCCGCGCCGTTGGGATCTCCCTTTTTAATGAACTCCGCCCAGTAGTTACACATCTGCCGGGCCAGATCATAATGCTTTCCGGTGAAGGGCCGCCAGCATTTTGCCAGGGTTTCAAAGAAGAACCACAGGTCGGAGGAATGGAAGGCTCCCGGCTGATCCCATCCGGGGATTTCAGGGCCAAACTCATACACATAGCATGGCCGCACGGCTCCTGCCGCCCTGCGGACCTCGCACATTCTGCGGATTCCCATCTCCACGGAATTAACCAGGCAGTTTTCCTTTGCCGCCTTCAGGCCGTCCTCCGCCTTAATAAGGGAAAGAAACTCTTCCGCCCTGTCCCCAAACTTTTCCTGCGCTTCTTTTTTCAGCGCCTCCATCGTTTCCGCCTGGGGCATGGTCAGAAATTCGTTGTTGGTAAAGCCTGTCATCATCGGCACATCCAGGAATTTCCCTGCCGCCATATTGTTCCAGTAGGTATCGGTCTGATATACGCCGTCGGGAATGGTGCCCCAGAACGCGCCGAAGGCATCGTTTTTATCCCGGATATACTCCGCGGGAAGCGCCCTTGCTTCCTCAATGGTCTTTACGCCCAGGAAATCCAGGAAGCGTCTTCCCTGATCCAGCGCCTCTTCTCTGGAAAGCTTCATGCGATCCACGAAAGGATCATGAAAAATACCGCTCTCCACGATGGCCTTCTGTATGTAGCCTTCATTTTGCAGGCAGTTCAGCTGGGTCAGGACGCTTCCGCCGCCCGCCGACTGTCCGCCGATGGTAATATTCTCCGGATCCCCGCCGAACGCCGCAATATTCCGCTTCGTCCAGAACAGGCCGTACTGCTGATCCAGATTTCCGAAATTAGCGGGCGCCTGGGGAGCTTCCTCCCATAGCTGCGGGTGCGCCAGGAAGCCGAACACATTCAGCCGGTAATTTACCGTCACCACCACAATGCCGCGGCGTGCCAGCCGCTCTCCATCGAACTCCATTTCCGCAGGGTTTCCCCACTGCAGCCCGCCGCCAAAATACCATACATAAACGGGCAGCTTATCCGTTTCGCTCACAGCAGGTGTCCATACATTCAGGTACAGGCAGTCTTCATTCATGGGAATGGTGGGATCCACATTCCATTCCCTTGTATAAATATTTTCTTCATTCAGCCCCGGGATGCTCTGCATGGAAATGGGCGCAAATTCCAGGCAGTCCCTGACTCCTTCCCAGTCTTTGGCAGGCTGCGGCGCCCTCCACCGCAGCTCTCCCACCGGCGGGGCGGCAAAGGGAATTCCCTTAAAGGAAATTACCCGGGGATCCGCCGCAGGGATGCCGCGCACATATCCGTTTTCCGTCTTTACTGTTTTAAGCATTAATTCACCCCTCCATTTCCACTCTGAACATAAGCACGCTGCAGGCCGGGATGGTAAAGGTAAGCCCTCTGTCCGTCAGGCGGAAATCAGTAAAGTCTTCCTCGGTTACCCGCTCCGGCTCCTCAAAGCTATTATAAGCCTGCATCTTCCCATGTACAATACGGGCGCTTACATGCGCAGGTTTCTTTTTGGTCAGCACCAGTTCTATTTCCTTTTCCGCCTCCGTGCACAGGTTGTTTAAGGTGACGGTCAGCACGCCGTTTTCATCCACAGAAACGGATTCCTGTACCTCCGGCACCATTTCCGTCTCCTTCACGCCGGTTTTGCCCGCTCCCTCCAGCCAGCTTTCCACAAGATCCGCATCCTGATGATACTTATACATATGGAATACATGGTAGGTGGGTGTGAGCAGCATTTTCTTCCCTTCTGTCAGGATTACGGACTGAAGCACATTTACAATCTGTGCGATGCAGGCCATTTTAATCCGGTCGCAGTGCTTATTGAAAATATTCAGGGAAACGCCTGCGGTGAGCGCATCCCGCATGGTGTTCTGCTGATACAGAAAGCCCGGATTTGTGCCCGGCTCCACATCATGCCAGCAGCCCCATTCATCCACCATCATGCCGATCTTTTTCTCCGGATCATAGTGATCCATGATAGCGCTGTGGCGCATGAGCACTTCTTCAATTCCGTAAGCCCTGGACAGGGTATTGAACCAGGCTTCTTCGCCAAACTCTGTGGCGCTTCCCTTATGCAGTCCCTTTTCCACACCCGCATAATAGTGTACGGACAGGCCGTCCATAAAACCGTGGGCCTCCGCAGGGGCAGGGCTTCTGAAGCACTCCCGCAGCACCGTGTCCGTCCATTCATAATCGTCCGCGTTGGCCCCGCCGCAGATTTTGAAAATGGGGGCCGTCCGGTCATAGCAGCGGATGTAGGTCTGGTATCTGCGGTACAGCTGGGCATAATAGTCCGGCGTCATGTTTCCGCCGCAGCCCCAGTTTTCATTGCCCACGCCGAAATAATCCACCCTCCAGGGCTTTTCCCTGCCATTTTCCCGGCGCCAGTCCGCCATGGGGGACACGCCGTCCAGGGTCATGTATTCCACCCATTCGCTCATCTCCTGTACAGAGCCGCTTCCCACGTTTCCGTTCACATAGGTTTTGCAGCCCAGCTGTTCGCACAGTTCAAAAAATTCATGGGTGCCGAAGCTGTTATCCTCGGTGACGCCGCCCCAGTTGGTGTTCACCATTTTCTTCCGTTTTTCCTTCGGGCCCACGCCGTCCTTCCAGTGGTATTCATCCGCAAAGCAGCCGCCCGGCCAGCGCAGTACCGGAACCTTCATTTCCTTTAACGCCTCCACCACGTCAGTGCGCATGCCGTTCACATTGGGGATTTCGGAATTTTCTCCCACATAAAGCCCTTCATAGATGCACCTACCCAGATGCTCGCTGAAATGTCCATAGATTTCCGGGTTGATGTGTCCCAGTTTTTTATTCTCGTTAATATATAATGTAATCACTTTCCTGCCTCTCCTTTTTCCTTCTGTCATTTTTCTTGTTCCTCCGGGCGCTCCTTTGCGGCCGCTCCAAAGCGCCGCCCGCAAAAGGCGCCGCCCGGTACGGATATGTCCTTTGCCGGACCGTCACAGCCCTTTTACCGAAAAGTCCCTGAAATCTCCATGCCCTCCCGTACTTTTCAGGGCATAACAGAAAATTCCGATCCGGTATCCTACAAACATATCCAGTGTAAAAACCATATCCAGCGGACTTCCCACCGTCTCCCAGTCACCCGGCGCCTGACGGAAGGCAAAATATGCCTTATCCGCGCGTTTTCTGTAATCAAATACTATCTGCAGCTCAACAACCGCCTCTTCTAACGGTTTCCTGAATTCCAGAATGCCGCCGTCTGCAGCTTTCTGCAGATACAGCAGGTTTTTCTTCCCGTTTTCCACGGCAATGCCTATCTGCCCGTACCGCCCCTGCAGCGCGCACAGTCCGGCATAATCCCCTTCCTTCAGGCCGGAGGAATCCAGTGTCACCTGGCAGACGCAGCCCGGCTCCAGGGTCCGCTGGGTCAGGGTATTCCTGGCGTCAGTCAGTCCGGCGGCCACATGGCCTGTTGTCAGCCGCAGCCATCCGGGCCGGGCCGTAAACGACCAGCAGGACGGGATAGGATTATGGTTCCACTGCCAGGGAAGCGCCAGCCTGTTTTCCTCATGGCAAAAGCTGTCGCTGATAACAAGCGGCCGGGCCGGATAAGGGGCAAAAGGCACCGGGAAATGCGCCGGAATGATCCTGCCCGCTCCCTTTCCTTCCTCCTGTGCTTCCATTCCCAGGATCGGCCAGTCATCCTCCCAGCGCGCAGGCATCAGAAACGGTATCCGTCCGGAAGCGCCCCTGTCCTGGAACAGCATGGCATACCAGTCTCCCTCCTCGCTGTCAATCAAAGTGCCCTGCGCCACGCCATGTCCGGGGAAACCGCAGTCATCATCCATCAGCACCCGGAATTCAAAAGGTCCCTCCAGGCTGCGGGAACGGTAGCATACCTCCCTGCGCCCGCCGTTTTCCGGCCAGTCAATCAACAGCAGGTAGAGAAAACCATTCCTTACAAGCGCCCGGCAGCCCTCGCAGCACATCCGCATGCCTTCCTTCTTTGTTTCAATAAGCACCCGGCGCATTCCGCCTTCCCTGACGCCACCCAGATCCGGCTCCAGCTCCACGATGCAGATTTTTCCGTTCCCATACACCAGATAGGGGAGCCCCTCCCAGAACAGGAAGGACATATCGTGGAACACCTCCCCGATTTCTGCCCTGTCCCAGCCGCTCTTTTCTATATCATCTGTAGAAAAAATATAGGTTTTCCCGCAATCATGGCTGACAAAACAGGCGTAGTAGCGTCCATTGTGCCTGGTAAGGCTGGTGGCCCACTGCCCTTTTCCATAGGCGTTCCTGCCGTTTTCCAAACGGTAAATATCGTTGTCTTCCAGCGTTTCAAACACATAGGAAACGATTTCCCAGTGACACAGATCCTTCGAACGAAGGATCGGCGCTCCGGGAGTATAAAACATGGTAGTGGATACCATATAGTAGGTGTCCCCCACCCGGAGCAGATCAGGGTCCGGCATATCCGCTCCGATAATCGGATTTCTGACTTCCATAATGACTCCTTACTTCCTGTATTTTCTCGGGTCAAGCTCATATACTTTCCCTTCTTCCAGCTTTGCAAAAGGCCCGGGCACCCGGCAGTCCCCATAATATGGACCGTAAAAATCATCCGCGGTTTCCATGGAAGCAGCCACAGGAAGCACCTCCTCCGGCTTTGTCACGTATTTCTGTCTTCCGGTTCCGTGATGCCTCATCTCCGGCAGGCTGTCCGCCCCGGCAAATTCCAGAGTCAGCTTTTCGGTATCCACATTGACGTGAAACCAGCCCTCCTGCCCTTCCCTGTCAAAGCCGTAAAATTCCCTCCAGGCATCCAAATCCAGACAGTTTTCCGGCGCGGGATACAGGATCCGCAGATAACCGCCCGGCATTTTCACATACAGATTGCCCTGGGAATCGTTGTCCCTGGTCGGGAATTTGATTGCCGCCTCCCCGCAGTCATAGAACAGGTTGTTCATAATCCTGGCCTCCCTGGAGGTTCCACCCCTGCCGTTTCCGGCAATGCGGAAGGCCACCGGCTTGACAAAATATCCCGCGCTGCGGCATCTTCCGATCAGATTGTTCACCACATGCAGACGGTCCGTTCCTTCCCCGTAAACCGCATATCCGTTGACAACTCCCTTTTCCTCCATCTTGTACCAGCCCGTGGAGCCCGGCTCTGCCGGCACATCCTCCGGACGGAACCTGCCTTCCACATTCCAGAAAATATTGTTGTCTATCAGGTTGATCCCGTCCCTGGAGCATTCTATGAAAATCGCTTCCCGCTGTTCCAGTCCGTCCAGGAACAGGTTCCGGGTGATTCTGTTGTTTTCATTTCCCACATCCATCCACAGATGGTCGGCACGGAAGGTCTTGGTAAAAATATTGCGTCGGATCAGGCTGTTGACGCTGTTATGTACTTTGATGCCCCCTGCTTCCCAGGAAAGCTCCATTTTCTGCCAGCCGGTTCCTTCTATATAATTGTCCTCAATCAGCAGATCCGTGGCAAACATGCCCGCGATGCCGCAGACTCCCACATCCTTTATTTCACAACCTCTGATCACCGTATGGCCGATCACCTGATCCGGATCATAGGTGTGGTGCCAGCATTCATTTCCGATATCAATCCCCACGCCGTTGGACCAGTCAATTTTACAGTCCTCAATAATCCAGTGGTGTCCCCGGTAACAGGATATGGCTCCCCTCTGGGGAACCGGGGCGCCGGTGGCCGCGTGGGCGCAGGTCAACCCCTTCACCCGGATGTAAGAAAGGAACGGCACCTCGGGAGCAAAGCACTGCTCCCTGCAGGTAAGCTCTATCAGATGCTCCGCAGGATCCCCGTCATCCTCCAGACGGAAATGCACGGTCTGTCCGTTGGCCTCCACCCAATAGGAACCGGGCGTCTCTCCCAGCTGATAATACAGCGCCACCTGCTTTAATGGTTTTCCATCGCAGAATACCATGCCTCTGCGGTTTAAATAGGTGGTCATGTCCGTTTTTTCATATTCGATAAAAAGGCGGTCATGTAGGATGTTAACTGCGCAGAAGGGGTTATAGCCCTTAAACTCTTCCGGATTCAGCCTGGTTTCCCAGATCCGCATTCCCTCCGGCAGGTTTTTTCCCAGGCCGGGGATGCGCAGGTTCCAGCCTTCGCTTACGCTGAAAGTATCCGCAATTACAGAAGCTTTGATAATTGCCTCGCCGTCCCCGAAGGCTTCAAAGCTCACCATTTCCTCCGGGCCGTTCCCACCTCTGACAGGCCGGACGCATTCCCGGTAGACGCCGCCGTGTATCCAGACCCTCGTTCCCGGTCCGGCCAGATTGGCCGCCGCCTGAATAGTGGCAAAGGGATGCTCCGGGCTGCCGTCATTTTCATCACCGGCCTGAGGGTGCGACGGGTTCACATGATATTCCCTGGTAAAAACCGGCGTTTTTTCCCAGAAAGCAAACCGCTCCCCGCCCGGCAGGCGGTCCTGTCCGTCCTCCTCCACTCTTCCGGGCACGCTCAGCACCGCCTGATAAGCGCTTTTGGGGCGAAAGCCGTCAGCGAACAGAAGGGGATAGCTTCTTTCCTTGCGAAAGCCGGTCAGCCAGCTGTCTTCATCCTGCATTCCCCAGAAGGTGACTCCGGTGATGTCCGCAAGGCCTTCCTTTTTTGCCCGGGTGAGTATGGTGAACACCTCCCTGTAGCGTGTAGCCAGCGCTTCCATGGATGGACGGGACGGATCCGGATTATGGATGTCCAGCTCCGTAACCTGCACCTGGAGCCCCAGCGCGCCGAATACGGAAACCGCCTTCTCATATTCCTTTAAAGAGGGCGTCTGCATGGTCATATGCGACTGCATGCCGATGCCGTCCACAAGCCCTTCCGCCATCAGCGGCTTTAAAATCTGCTCACAGATAACATCCCTCTTCCAGGGCACAAAAGTATCATAGTCATTATAAAATAAATCCACTCCCGGAGCGCAATATTTCCTGGCAAACCGGAAAGCCTGCAGGATGAAATCCTCTCCCACGGTTTCCGTCCACCAGGATCTGCGCAGCGCCCCGTCTTCCACAGCTTCATTCACCACATCCCAGGCATAGATGATTCCCGGATACTCCTCCTGGACAAAGCAAAGCACGCTGCGGATATACCCTTCCAGCCTGGCCAGCATGGTTTCCCTGTCCACAAGGGGCGCATCCTCCCTGTCGCTGTAGCTTTCTGTAAAAAACCAACGGGGCGTCTGGTTATGCCATACCAGCGTATGTCCACGCATTTTCATGCCGTTTTCCCTGGCAAAATCCAATGCCACGCGTATTCCCTGAAAGCTGACTGCGGGACAGCGGTCATGCGCCGCGGGGTTTCTCCTGTTTTCTTCTTCATCTAACAGATGCTGTGGCTTCATTTCGTTTTCGCATGTAAAGGAATCGTACTGGCAAAGAAGCGCTTCCTGCGCCCTTGCGTCGGAAAAAGCCTTTGCGGGCACTGCCGCGCCTATTTTGAAATAGGGATGGTACACTGATTTCAGGCTCATTTTTTCTCCCTCCTGTATATCGCGGATCTGCCTGCGATACTTCCATGAATCAATTCTCCTGTCCGCGGGCCAAAACACAGATTTAAACCTGTAACAGGAACTGTTACGGAAAAAAAGGGGCCGGCAACCGCCAGCCCCCACTTTTTTCATCATTTTAATGATGCTTATGCCTTATTTTATGCTTCAAAGTCCATTCTGCTTATTCTGCTGCTTTTCTTGCATCAATGACAGCCTGATATTTCTCAGTGTCAAAGGCAACCAGGTCGTTCCAGCCGAAGCCTTCCAGCTGTGTGCACATATCGTCCCACATCTGATCGAACTGTGCTTCGTCCGCTGCAAATACCATACGCCAGGAAGCGTCACATACTACGCTCTTGCACTGGCTTCTTACCAGGGCGATATCCGTGCTGTCGCTTCCAAGAGGAATATTTACGTTGGCGACCATACCAAGCTGGCCTTTATTTCTCATATATTCCACTTCGTTTTTGGCCCCGAATTTCTCGGACCACTCATTGATGGTTGCAGTCTGGTTCATTTCAATGGTAGAGGACCACAGATTTGCTTCAAAATATTCTCCGGTAACAGGGTTCATTTCCGCGCTTCCTACAATCCACTGATTGATCTGGTTGTTGCCGTCGCTCCAGCTGCCGCCGCCCAATTCTTCGGGAACCTGGAGATCTCCGGTAAAACGATCCTGTCCTTCTTTCGTCAGTGTATAGGTGCCGTCGTCATTTACCGTATAAATGAAGCCTTCCAGGCTGTTGTGCTGATAGGTCAGTCCTTCAGGGGATGCCAGCCAGTCAAGCAGTTCCATAATTCTTAACTTCTTCTCTTCATCAACCTGGGAACCAACACCCCATACACGGCCATCGCCGTAATAGGAATCGGCTGTCTGGAAGAAATTCAGTTCTTCTACCGGTACGTACATATAGTTTTCACGGTTCTGTCCATGCTCAGGTGTGTTCCAAAAACCATTCTGCCAGTTATACCAGAACAGGTAAACTCTCTTCTGCTTCATCTTGCTGTCGCAGGCGGTGGTCCAGTCCTGTGTGGCAGCGTCAGGATCTACCAGGCCCATCTGGTTTGCTTTAAAGAAGAACTTGAGGGCTTTATAGTAGCCGCCGTTTTTGTCTGTCAGAGGCATGATTGTATTGTCATTTCCAAGCAGTACGGATTCCTTTACCTGCTGTCCGAACCAGTTGGTCAGAAGGTTTGCATTTTCAATGCTCGTGCCGTCCCAGTCCTTCCACATGGTAATGGCAAACGCCTTGTCCCCGGCCGCATTGGTGGGATACTTATCCTGCATATCCTTCAGCATGTTCAGCAGGTCGTCCGTAGTCTTCAGTTCCGGGCAGCCAAGGCCTTCGTACAGATCCCACGGAACCCTGGGGGCACTTGCCACTTCTGTCCCTACAAACGCGGTGGGGCCGTTGCTGTTCATATTACAGGGAATTGCATATACGCTTCCCGCTTCCACACCGCTCATGGTGCCGTTGAACAGATCAATCTGCTCTTTGTACTTTGTCAGATTTTCATAACTGCCGATGATATCGCCGATATCCATGATCAGGCCGGCTTCCACACAGTCCTGCATTTCGGAGTTGTCGATGATAACGATATCTCCCAGATTACCTGATGCGCTGCGCGTCTGATAAAGGGAGTTGGCGTCTCCGGATACCTGAGGTGCGATGATGTTCAGCTGGATATTGAATTTGTCCTTAAGCACCTTGCCGAACCAGCCTGCCTGGATTCCCTGATAGTTGGCCGCCTTGTCGTAGATTTCAATGGTCATCTCCGTATCATGGGATACTACAGGAGCAGCTCCCTGGGAAGCTGCGGCTTCCGTACCGGCTTCTGTCCCGCTTTCCGTGCCTGCTGCTGCCGGCTCCGTGCCGCTGCTTGCCGGCGCCTGTGTTGTTTCCCCCTGTCCGCAGCCTGCAAGAACGACAGATGCTGTCATAACAGCTGCAAGCGCCAGGGATGCTAAACGTTTCCTTCTCATATAAAAACCCTCCTTTTGAGTCTATGTATAACGGAAGACATGCCTTCCGTAAAAGGTCTGCCCTGTGTAAAAGGTCCGCCTTCCGTTATTTACTTTTTCTGTAACTGTCCATTTTTTCACAGTTACCTTTTCAAACCGCCCGTTTCCTTCCTTACAGAATTCCTTTACGGCAGCGGTGATCAGCCCTTTACGGCTCCAATCATGATACCCTTTACGAAATATCTCTGGAAAATCGGATATACCAGGATAATCGGTATTACTACAATAATCGTTACTGTCATACGCACGCTGGTGGGTGTCTGGCTGGTAGCCACCGCCGCCGCCATGGACGCGCTGTTATTGGTATTGGCAAGGCCGGCCAGCGAGCTTGCCTGGTTCAGATACTGATACAGGATGAACTGTAGCGGATAGAGCTTGGTATCAGTTACCAGAAGCAGGGTATCCTGGAAGGAGTTCCACTGGTTGACCGCGGAAAAAATAGCTACGGTAGCCATAATGGGCTTGATAACCGGCAGCATGACACGGAAGAAAATTTTCATGATTCCCGCGCCGTCAATCTGGGCCGCTTCCTGCAGCTCCTTGGGCACCGACTCCACAAAGGTCTTTGTCAGGATAATATAAAACGGTGAAACAACAGCCGGAAATATATAACCCCAGAAATTATTGGTCAGGTGCAGGTTTCTCATGGTCAGGTACCAGGGAATGATTCCTGCGTTAAAATACATGGTAGCCACCACCAGCCTGTACCACAGCTTCCTGTGCCACATATTGTCCTGGGTGAACATAAATCCCAGAAACGCGGAAGCCCCTACCGTGCCTACCGTACCGATAATCGTCCTCAGCACGGATATCTTGGCGGCCTGGAAAAGGCCGTCAATCCGGAGCGCACTGATATAGTTCTGGAAATGGATTCCTTTGGGCCAGAAGAGAATCACGCCCCGCGCGCTTAAATCATTGGCGCTTATGGTGTTGATGAAAATATAGTAAAAGGGATAAATACAAACCAGGGCGCAAAGGGCGAATATGATGTAACAGACAACGCCCAGCATGTTATCGCCGAAGCTGTGATGCATTTTCGTTTTGCGAACCGTTTCTTTGCTCATCTTTTCTCCTCCTCTCCCTTACAGAAAGCTTTCGCCGCGGATCAGCTTGGACATTCCGTTTGCAAAGAACAAAAGGATGACGCTGACTACACTCTTAAGCATACTGATTGCAACGGATACGGAATAGCTGCCGCTTCCCATTGCCGTATTGTACACATACAGGTCAAGCACCTGGATGGTTTCTTTGTTGAAAGCATTCTGGAACACGTAGTACTGTTCCATACCGTTGGAAAGGAAGTTGGCAATGTTGAGCATCAGCAATACGAAATAGGTGGGAAGGAGGCTGGGAATGGTGATGTACCAAATCATCTGCATTCTTGATGCGCCGTCTACCTTGGCTGCCTGGTACATTTCATCATCAATTCCTGAAATCGCCGCTATGTACATGATGGCCGACCAGCCCAGGTTCTTCCAGGTGAGCCACAGCCACATCGTCAGCCATACATGCTCCGAGGACTGGAGGAAAAGGACTGGCTCCGTGGTAATCCCCAGTGTCTGCAGCAGGGTGTTTGCCATGCCCGTGCTGTTGAAAAGGCTGTACGCTACGGAATAAACGAGAACCCAGCTGATGAAGTTGGGAAGCGTGGTAACCGTCTGTACAAACTTCCGGAAGGGCACGCACCGCAGCTCGTTCATAAATACTGCAAACAGCATGGGCAGCCAGGAGGTTGCCAGCGTAATGCCGCTCATGGCGAAGGTATTTTTAAGGACCTGCAGGAGCTGCTGGATTTTAATCGGGTTTTCCACCAGGGATTTAAACCATTTCAGGCCTACAAAATCATGGATGGAAAAGGGCTTGGGCGGCTTATAGTCAAAAAAGGCGTATACCCAGCCGTATAACGGATAATATGAAAAAACCAGTACCAGTGCAATAAAAGGCAGAACGTAAAGGAACATTTTAAAAGAGTTCCATTTTTTCTTGTTTTGGAAAAACTTCATTTTCACTCTTCCCCTCTCCTGAAAGTTTCATTTTTTGTTTATCGTTAAACCTCTTGTTTAGTTGGATTATAGATCATTATTCTTGTAATTGTCAATAAGACTTTTAATATTCTGTGTTTTTTATAGATTATATACATTTTAACATAGGTTTTGTAGGTGCGCGAAACAATATTTTTGTTCAAATTGTATATAGTATTGTCTGTTATGCAATAGTACAACGTTAAACACCATCACACATTTTATTTAACCGCCCGCTTTAAACAGGCCGGCAACCGCCTGCTGCTTCTTCCACCGGCATATTCACCCAATTCCCTGCCCTGTTGCCAGGAAAACCCAAAAAAAGCCGCTTTAACTCCGGTTATATCCGGTCAAAGCGGGAAAAAAAGGATTGCGGAGTTTTCCATCCGCAATCCCTCAGGTTCGGTTTTTACAGTATTTCTTATCAACAGGCGCTTTCAATTAACATTATCTCCAGGTCATTTTTACCAGGACAGCGTCCCCGGTACGCTGTCTTTGGCGCCCGTAAAGCTTTTTCGGCGCGCCAGCTGAGCCGGCCGGCTTCAGGTCTCTATTTTCCCCACCGATTTTCTGATCACAAGAGTACAGGGAACCCCGATTTCCACCGGCGTTCCTCCAGAAGCAGCCTTCCACTCCCCATCAATTTCCTTCAGCAGAATTTCCGCGGATTTGTGTCCTATTTCGGACAGCGGCAGCGCCATCGTCGTCAGCGCGGGACGGAAATATTCCGCCACATCCTGATTGTCAAAGCCCGCCACAGACACATCCACTCCCGCTTTCAGGCCGCATTCCTCCAGATAGTCATATACGCCTCCCGCCATGCGGTCCGCCATGCAGAAAATAGCAGTCACTCCCGCGTCAATCAACGGCTTTGCCATCTCATAGCCGGAATCCCTGTCCCATGCGCCGTACCTGACCCAGTCGGGATTATACAGCACCTGTGCCTCAAACATGGCCTTCTGGGCACCCAGAAGCCTTTTCTTGGTATGTATATTGTCAGCACGGCCGCCGATAATTCCTATCCTGCGGTGTCCCATGGACAATACATACTTCATGATATCATAACCGCCCTGCTCGTCTTCAATCACTACCGCAGGCACCGCCGGAGAATCCGTATAAGCATATGCCATGACCGCAGGCATGGAAAGATCCTCTTTGAAAAAATGGATGATCCTCGCATGTCCGGCCACATAAATCAGCCCGTCCACCTTAATGGAACGCAGCTCCTGCAAAGCCGGCTCCAATACGGATCTGTAGGCCTCCTCGTTGTTGAACCAGGACTCCTGCCATCTGGCATAAAGACGCAGGTTCTGCACAATTGTCCGGTATCCCTTTTCTTCGCAGAACGCCATAATGCTTTCTATCATCCCGGGCGTACTGAACTGCGCAATATCCTCCGCAATGATTCCTATCGTCCTGGTTTTCTGATTTCTCAGGCCCTGGGCAATATAATTGGGCTGGTAGCCCCTTCTTTTTACAACATCAAGAACCTTCAGCCGGGTTTCCTCGCTCACCTTGGGCTTCCCATTGAGTATATTTGAAACCGTGGTGGCGGAAACATTGCATTCCTGTGCAATTTCCTTTAACGTAACCATAACCTTGCATGTACCTTCTCTTTCTCTAAATTAACAAGAGTAAGTTTAACGATAAACACAGCCGAATTCCATTAACAGTCAGTCCTCCAGCCCCACATTGCTAATTTTTAAAGGAATTATAGCATTGCTACCGTCATAACGCAAGGATCATTCACTTTTTCGTTTTGTTTTCTGTAAACCAAATGAATTTCATGTTTACAGAAAAACCGGGAAAATACAGGTTATTGCCTAAAATGCCACAACTTTCCATCTTCACAGTCAGGGCTTTAATACCGTATCCAATACCTGTCCCTGTATTCTGGCAAGATAATCATTGGGGTGATTTAATAAATTTCCCGTAATATCAATATACCTTTTTCTTTTCATCAGCTCCTTCTGCACTCCCTGTACATCTGCCACAACCACACCGGCGCCGGCAAGCGGGTACAGGCTCTGTGCATATTCCTCCTGATGGGCGCTGAAATACATAGGCGCCGTATGTGCCAGCGGATTGGGAAGGGTGGTAGCGATAAGCACATATTCCGTATCCGGACATTCCCCGGCGATTTTTTTCAGAAGACGTTCCGTTTTCTCCCGGTACTCTCCGCCCGGACACCTGTCGTTCATGCCAAAGCCCAGCAAAACCAGATCCGGCTGATGGGAAATCGCCCTTTCCCCGGCATTTTCCAATGCCCATTCCGAATCCGTCCCGCCCACGGAGGTATTGATAAATTCCACGCTCCCGCCATAATAATCCCGCAGGCTGTCAATCAGCAGTTCGGACCACTGCGGCTGTCCCGGTTCCAGTCCATAAAGTCCGCTGCAGTCACAGCCGCAGGATATGCTGTCACCGTAAAGGACAATTTTTACAGGCTCCTTCCGTTTCAGCCTGCCGTACAGCCGTGACAGCCGTTCAATACCGGATACGGGCCGGAAGCCCTGCCATTGCTCCTGTGTGGTATAGGTAACTGCCAACTGCCAGCGGGTAATATACTCCGGATTGCCCACGGCGCTCAGATTCAGGAACTTACCGTCCGTCGTCTTGACCGGTCCGAAATCCGGCCCCGGCTTCCCATCACAAGAAGGCGTCTCCTGTGATGTATAAAAAGTCTCCCAGCCCGTCTGCGGGATCCGGCTGTCCCGGGTAAGGAACAGCCTTCCATCCTTTACAAAACAATCCCGTCCTAGTTCATAGACATTTTTTCCGTCATAGCTTTCTATCCTGATTATTTTCTCAGGGCTGTAAAGAAACGGGGCGCTGCACTGCCCGTTTTCTTCAATCATGGCAAAGGTTTCCCGCCAGATGGTTCCCCCTTCCCATACCGGCGCAAGCAGCGGGCTGCTGTCTCCTGTCATTCCCATATCCATCCTCCCCCTTTATTCCGGCATCTTTTCCGATGTCATTTTAAAGCGCATCACTTAAGCATTTTATTCCAGGCATTTTATTCCAGCGTAAAGGAAGCCAGGCTTGCCCCGCCCTCTCCCTGATATACAAAGTAGAGCGCCTGCACGCCGTCCGGAATGCTGATGTCCGCACTGTATTCTTTCCATACATTGGAAAATCCCACAGGGATCCATCCAAGCACAGGACCGTCCCAGGCAGTTTTCACGCCAAATGCCCCTTTGCAGTAGCCGCGCACCCGGATTGATACCCGGCTGATGCCTTCACAGGCAAAATATTTGAAGCCGGCATGGGCGCCGTCCCGCATATTGGCAATATATCCGGTTTCCTCGTCTCCGTCCCTGCCGTCCTGGGTAATCTTCGGGAAACGGCAGTCCATCCATTCACCCGGCGCTCCTGTGGTAAACGCTTCCTCCTTTGTGAAAAGATGGCAGGCCAGATAAGCCGGATATTCCCCTTTTCCCAAAAGCGGCCCTCCATTGGCGCCGCAGGAAGTGATCTCCGCCTGTATAATGCTGCCGTCCTCCCGGAAGGTAATCGGCTCGATGCAGCCCTGTCTGCTGAAATTCGTGCCGTCCGTTTGCCTGTGATAGAAAATATACCATTTTCCATTGATTTCCACGATACTGCCGTGGTTGTTTCCGCCATAGCACATGGGCTTCCCGGCCGGCTTATAAGAATCGATATGCATATCGTTATTGCTTACAATCACGCCGCCGTAAACAAAATCCTTCATGGGATGCCTGCTGGTTGCATAGCACAGCTCATGCATGGCAATAGAGGAATAAATAAAATAATAGGTATCTCCCTTTTTACGGATGGAAGGCGCTTCAAAGAACTCGTGTCCCTCAAAGCTGCTGCCTTTACTGTATGGCTGGCTTGGCGCAATATTTACCGGTCCCTCCAGTATGGTAAGCATGTCAGGCCCCAGAACCGTGCCCATCGGGCCTGTCCTGGAGGTATCCCCGATGGCGCAGAAGCCCGTATACAGCCAGGTTTTATCCCCTTCCGTCATCACGCCCGGATCAAACTGAGGCTCATCCCCTTCTTTTTCCCCCAGACGCACGCCGTCCTGATAATGCACATAGCCGTAAAATTCATAAGCGCCAGCCGGCGTATCGCACACCGCCACGGAAACCACCGGCACCTTGTCCAGCACATAGTACAGATAATACCTGCCGTCCGGACCCACGGTGACATCCGGCGCGTACAGGCACATATGGCCGTCCGGATTCAGCGGATCCTGGGTTTTCTTATAAATCACGCCCTCATACCGCCAGTTTCCCAGATCATCCTCCGGGGCCGACCAGCATACATAGTCGTTAAGACAGTAGGCATGGCCGCGGAAACGATCATGGGAGCCATACACATATACTCTTCCGTCGAATACATAAGGTTCGCCGTCGGGGATATACTCCCAGGACGGCAGATAAGGATTAAATGCCTGTTTTTTCATTTCTGTTCCCTCCGTACACTGTTGTAAGCAACTTTCACATTTTCTTTTTCTGCACTTTTCCGGCCAAAGGGCGGATGCCCCGGCCGGGAAAACTGTTTTTCCAACTGTTTTCTGCAGCCTGCTGCCTCTATTCTTTCACAGACATTTTTCCAAAGCAATGATATATTCTCAGAAAAAATTGATTTATTCTTATATTGCCTGTTAAGCCAGCACCTTTTTCCCCGCTTCATACGCACGCTTCAGATAATCCATTGTGTCCTCGCCCGACGGCTTCACAACCTCCATCACCCAGGGTTTTTCATACGCTGACTGATTCAGAACCGCCATCAGCGCTTTCCAGTCTATGCCGCATTCCCCGGGAAGCATATGCGCATCGCCATGACCTTTTCCCTCACCCCATCCAAAATTGTCATGGATATGGACAGAATACAGGCGATCCTTGAAACGATCCGCAAATTTTGTAATAAACTCATTTCCCCATACCAGGTTCGCATGTCCGGTATCCAGGCACAGCCCCAAAAATTCCGCCGGATAACGCGCAAACAATCTGTCAAACTGCTCAAGCTGCATCTCTCCCGGCGCTTCATATAAATTTTCAATACAAATGCGCACCTTTTTCTCCAGGCAGAAGGGCTGCAGTTCATCCAGCGACTTATATGCCTGTCCGTAAAAAATTTCCTTTGTCTCCGGTTTTTCCTCAAAATCAAGATATGGCAGATACATATGCAGTACAATTTCCGTGGTTCCCAGTATATGCGCAAGCTCCACACGGTTTTTGATAAGCTCCACCCCGGCAACCCGGTTATACTCTATCGTGGAAGTATAATCCTTGCGGTAATGCACATCCATGCGGCCGTTACCGACTCCCCGGCTTCCCTTACTTGAATGCAGGGATTTTGCCTTAAGGCCGTACTTATCCATCCACCCCCTGATCTGTTCCATCTCCGAACGGGAATAAATATAATCGCCGTCCCACTCGTAACACCAATGCATGTGTGAAAACCCTGCCGCCGCAATCCTGCGGATGCTTTCCTCAATCTCTTCAATTTTTACGTATTCCGCTTCGTAATCCGTGTTGATTCCAAGTTCCATGTTGTTCTCCTTTTTACCTTTTTATTTTTTGAGTGCATATAAGTGCGCTTTTAACAATATAAAATGTCAGAACGAAAACGCCAGTTGGCAACACAATAAAACATTCATATAATATTTGTATAATGTCTATATAACCTGACATTTCCGAACCGCTTTTTTCACAGGCGGCACAGGATATAAACCTGCCGGCTGAACAGTTATATTTTACCATTATTTTCAGCAACAGGACAGTATAACATTTATTGTGTTCATGTTTTATATTTTCTTAAATCAAATTATTCCATTCCATCTGTTTTACCACAGCAGACAAATAAAGACACAGCATCTTTCTGTTTTCGCCACCCGGATTTCCACTTTCACCATCCTGCCGCCATCTTCTGTCACACGCACTGCCGCCAGGAAAAACGCATCAGCGCAGGCGCCGTCCTCCCGCCGTCCAAGGCTGGGGCAGCCGGCCGCCTTTCTTCCCGGAGGGGATGGGGGTGTTGGCTGATCCATAAGAAAAAACGGCGGATATTTCTTACTGCCCCGGGGAAGCAAAATTATGCCGCCCTTAGCAGCCTGTCTGACGAACGCAGCAGACGCAAGTCGCTGCGAGAGGAGTTTTGGCTGCGTTGGCAGAATTTTGCTTCCCCGGGACAGTTAGAAATACCCCGTTTTTGAAACTGGATCAGCCAACACCCCCATCCCCTCCAGGAAGAAAGACGGCCGGCTGCCCCAGCCTTGGACGGCGGGAAGGACGACGCCTGCGCTGATGCGTTTTTCCGCCCCACTACCACGCCCCCGGGAGGCCAGGCTTGTCTCACGCTGGTGAATATGTTACAATTTGTTGAACATTTAACATAAACAGTCCGGCCTGCAAAACCGCTGCCGTTTTGCATCTGCATCATCCGGGGAGGGGAATACATGGAAAATAAAATAAAACTTTTCTTCCAAAAAGTGCCGGAGCGCTTCCATCCGGGGAAAATCCTGGACAATCTTCCGCTGACCAGAAAACTGATGCTGTTGTATCTCTGCTGCGTCCTTCTGCCGCTGATACTCACGGACAGCATTATTTTTTCCCTGGTAATCAAGGCGGAGCAAAGCTCCAGCCAGCATGAAATGGAAAATATCGCCGAGGCCATCCACTATACCCTGAGCAACAGGATGGACAACGCAGCCAATCTGTCGCTGAACATCTACAGTAACAAATACATCAATGAATTCATGGATGCAGAATACGCTTCGCCCCTTGATTATTATGAAAGCTACCGGAATTTCCTCAAGGATTCCCTGTACGAAGCCAGCGTGGGCACAAGCAATTACAATATCGTCATGTACGCTGACAACCCCGGTATCGTAAACGGCGGCAGCTTCTGGAATCTGGACAGTGCAAAGGATAAGCAGTGGTACCGGGACTTCGTGGAATCCGGCCGCGACATCCTGGCCTATCCATATTATGAAAACACCGCCACCTCCACCCTGAGGAAAATTTCCATCATCCGCCGCATGGATTATTACCACAAAGGAAGCTGTCCCAATCTGGTGAAAATGGACATGGATTACAGCGGCATGTCCCAGAGCATCATCAATTCCAAATACCGTTTTCTCGTATATATCTGCGACGGCGATACCATCCTTTTTTCCAATGACGGGCACGGCGGCATGGGAAAGCCCTATGAAACCTTTCTGCCGTCCATGAACAGACGGGTGGGCTATTCCAGGGATATGAACGTATACGGCAGGGTCTGGAGCATTTATGTTATGAAGGAGGAACTGAACGCCCTCTCCATCATCCGCAACAATTTCGCACTCCTGCTGTTTCTGATACTGGTGAACCTGCTGCTTCCCGCACTTTTAATGAAGGGCATCAACCACTCCTTCACTTCCCGTATCAGGGAACTGGGCGCCGCTTTTGATAAAGGGGATATCCATGAACTGACCCAGCTTCCCGCTGTCAGGGGGAAGGATGAGATCGGGGTGCTCATGGCCAGCTATAACCACATGGCCGGACGTATCAACGATCTGATCCAAACCGTTTACAAGGACAGGCTGAAGGAGCAGGAAATGGACATTGCAAGGCAGAATGCGGAGCTTCTGGCCCTCCACAGCCAGATCAACCCCCATTTTCTCTTTAATGCCCTGGAAAGCATCCGGATGCACAGCCTGATTAAAAACGAAGAAGAAACAGCAGGCATGGTGGAGCGCCTGGCCCTCATGGAACGCCAGTATGTGGACTGGGGTACGGACACCATCAGCATCCGGAAGGAGCTTCAGTTTGTGGAGGCCTATCTGGAGCTGCAGAAATACAGGTTCGGCGACCGCCTCTCCTACAAAATTGAAGCGGAACCCGACTGTCTTCGTTATTGCGTGCCCAGGCTGACCCTGGTTACCTTTGTGGAAAATGCCTGTGTACACGGGCTGGAAAACAAAACGGCTCCCGGCTGGATTTTCGTCAGATGCTGCTGCCGGGACGGCCATCTTTACATGGAAATCGAGGATACGGGACACGGGATGGATTCCGGGCTTCTCCTTACGCTGCAGGGAAAAATGGAAAATGCAAGCATGCAGCTTCTGAAGGAAAACGAACGGGTCGGGATCCTTAACGCCTGCCTGCGCCTGCATATGGCAACGGACAACACGGTAAAATTCCAGCTGGAAAGCGAAGAAGACTCCGGAACCATCGTAACCATCAGCATTCCGGAAGAGAAATTGCGCATCAACACCTGAAAACAGGATTCCAATCGATTCTGTTTCCGGTTCAAAAAGGGAGGGACAAGAATGCTTCAGGTTTTATTAGTAGATGACGAACCTTTTATACTGCAGGGCCTGGCCATGCTGATTGATTGGGAAAAAGAGGGCTTTACGCTTGCAGGAACGGCGGCGAACGGTCTGGAAGCCATTGCATTTCTGGAAAAAACACAGGTGGATCTGATTATCGCCGACATCAAAATGCCTGCCATGACGGGCATAGAGCTTCTGGAAAAAATAAGGGCGGAACACATTTCGGACGCCTATTTTATCATCCTCAGCGGCTACAGTGATTTCGAATATGCCAGAAAGGCCATCCAGAACAGCTGTATGGATTATATTCTCAAGCCGGTCCGCCAGGCGGAGCTTCTGAGCGTGCTTAACAAGGTCAAGGCCGACAGCACCCAATCCCTGCAGCGCCGGGAAGAGGTCGCCCTTCAGGAAAAAGCTTATTTTGCCAGAAATCTGATCGCCCTGATCTGCGGAAAATTCGATCAGCTGAACCTGGAACATGTGAAAAGCAAAATGCGCACAGAGGGCGGCATCCGGTATATCGAGATTGAGATCGATGATCGCCCGGAGGATGAATCCGGAAAGCTTTTACTGAAATCAGAGGAAGAAAAAAGACAGCAGCAGCGCCTTTTATACCAATACTGCCTGGATTTCCTCAAGCAGGACGGCTGGCACTGTATCTTCGATGTGTCCAGCAATGAAAAAGATTACGATATCGGCCTTGTTTACTGTGATTATATGGCACAGGAGGCGGGCATGGACGAGCAGGGATATCTGGATTATTTTCTGCAAAGCATCCAGCAAAGGATGAAGCAGCCTGTAGTCATGTTTGTAGGAAACCGGGTGGACGATATTTCCCTTCTGTCCGAATCTTACCGAACGGCCAACATCGCCCGTTCCTTCCAGAACTTCCATGTGGAGGGCATGACCCAGCGTATCTCCTGGTATGAGGAGCAGGAATGCGCGGAGGAAAGGACGCTTCTGTGCAAGTCCAGCCTGGACGAACTGATAAAAGCCGTGGAACAAAATGAAAAGGAACGCATCCCCGAGCTGGTTGACAGCCTGTATGAGGAGATCAACCGCAACAGCCTGGATGCCAAGCTGGTCAGCATGAATATAGACTATCTCCTGTTCCAGCTGGTGCATGCGGCCCAGGCCCAGGACATCAATGTAAACCAGGAGGAAATCCTGGAATTTATCAACAGGAACGCCTTTGATTCCGGCACCATGCGCGGCAGCCGGATGCATCTGAAGCGCTTTGCCGAGGAATATGCGGATTACCTTTCACAGCTACGCGGCAAAAATATCCGCGGAAGCGTCATGAGCGACGTGGAACAGTATATCAGGGAGCACTACGCACAGAACCTGACACTTAAGGATCTGGGACTGAAATACTATATCAACAGCGCTTACCTGGGCCAGCTCTTCAGGAAAACCTACGGAGTATCCTTCAAGGATTACCTGAACAATTACCGCATTGAAATGGCCGCCACCCTCCTGCTGCACACGGATTTGAAAAATTATGAGATAATGGAGAAGGTCGGCTATCATGACCTGGATTATTTCATCAACAAATTTATAGCCCTGAAAGGCTGCACTCCCGCCAGATTCCGCAAAAAAAGCCGGGAGTCCAATACCTAGGGACAGGCGGCTGCATATGCAGCACTGCCGGCTGTTACAAGCCCTTATTTCAAAAAATCCGGACAAATTAGAGTTTTTTTGTGCAACTATAATTTGCCCGGGTTTTTTATGTATTTTATCCGGTTGTTGTTTTGTTCAATTAGTATAGAATCAATATATAAGCAGTTACCCGGGTATACATATTAACAACTGCAAATCGAATACTCCGTTACAAGCAACAAGGCATTAAACTTGCAACGGGCAGAGCAGCGGGGTATTTGACCCTCGCGGCAGTCGCCAAATATCCATGCAAGCATGGCTGCTTGGCTCGTTGCCCGCGGAAATAAAGCAACAGGAATGAATAAAATCAGGAGGATCAAACATGAAAAAGAATCAACTGACAGCGCTCCTTTTAACTGCCGCCATGTCCGTTTCCCTTTTGGCAGGCTGCGGGAACAGCGCGGATACCAGCACTCCGTCCGCAGGCACCGCTTCCGGGACAGAAGGCTCTGCCGCAGCGGCAGACGACGGAACCATAAAGGAATTTACCGCATTTTTTGCAGTTCCGGGTACGGAAATTAACGATGACAACGAAATACAGGCTGAAATTGCCAAAATCACAGGCGCTAAAGTCAAAGAAACCTGGCTGACAGGCCAGACTGCACAGGAAGCTGTGGGGACCATGATTGCCGGCGGTGAATACCCTGACTTCATAGACGGCAGCGACGGACAGATTCAGCTGTATGAGGCAGGCGCCCTGGTTGCCCTGGATGATTACCTGGATGAATATCCCAACATCAAGAATTTCTACTCCGATGCGGAATGGGATAAGGTACGCCAGGATGACGGCAAGATTTACTGGATTCCCCAGTTCGGAAACGTCTGGGAAAAGGACATGAGCGCCGTACACGGCGATGAAGCTTTCTGGATTCAGACCCGTGTCCTGAAATGGGCGGACTATCCTGAAATCAAGACCATGGATCAGTATTTTGACCTGATTGAGCGTTACAATGAAGCCAATCCCACCATGGAAGACGGTACGGCAAATATCCCTTATACCATCCTCTGCGATGACTGGAGATATTTCTGCCTTGAAAACGCGCCCCAGTTCCTGGACGGCCATCCCAATGACGGATCCGTTATCGTGGATACGGAAACCATGAAAATTGTGGACTATAACACCACTCCTACCGCAAAAAGATACTTCCAGAAGCTGAATGAAGAATTCCAGAAGGGCATCGTGGATCCGGAATCCTTTACCCAGACCTATGATGAATATATTGCAAAGCTTTCCACCGGCCGTGTGCTGGGTATGATTGACCAGTGGTGGAACTTCGCTTACTCCGTCAATGATTCCTTAAAACAGCAGGGACTTGACAAACAGGGTTGTGACTACGTTCCGCTGCCCATCACCATTTCCGAAGATATTAAGAACATGTGGCATACCTCCGCCGGCGCATTAAATGTGGCAAACGGCCTTGGCATCACCACCAGCTGCAAGGATGTGGAAGGCGCGCTGCAGTTCATCAATGACCTGCTCAGCCCTGAAGTCCTTACCCTGCGCAACTGGGGTATGGAAGGCGCAGACTATAACGTAGATGAAAACGGCCTGTTTTACAAAACAGAAGAAATGCGCGTTAACGCATCCGACCCTGCTTACAAAGCATCCCACTTATGTACTTATTCCTACTTCCCCAACTACAGCGGCATGAGCCAGGACGGCATCAACGCTGCAACTCCTTCCGAACAGCCCCAGGAATTCCTGGACGGCTTACAGGCGGATGTGAGGGAATGCCTGGAGGCCTATGGCTGCTCCACTTATGTGGAAATGATTGGAACCAACACGTCTCCCGGACCCTGGTATCCTATGTACTCTTACAGCAACACAATGACCACCTCCACCCCCGGCGGCACAGCCTGGACGAAGATGGGCGAAATCAAGCACGAATACCTTCCCAAGGTTGTTATGGCTTCCGATTTTGAAAGCGCCTGGGAAGAATATCTGAAGGTTTACTCCGACTGCAAGCCCGAAGATTTCCTTTCGGAAATGCAGACTGAGCTGGACAGAAGAATCCAGCTGGCAAAGGACAACGGAGAATATTAAATATCAGGCAACTGCCTGCAGGCAGCGGCGGTTACGTCAAGTGATTGCGGCTGCCTGCCGCATGTAAAGGAGTTAAAATGGCAGCAAAGGGAATAAGAAAAAACAAGAAGAAAACACAGATTACATGGAAAGAAATAAATCGGCAGAAGGTCCTGATTTTCTGGGCCGCAGTTTTCGTAATATACGGCTTCATCTTCTGCTATCTGCCTCTGGGCGGCTGGCTGATGGCTTTTCAGAATTATAAACCAAAGGACGGCCTTCTGCATTCCCAGTTTGTAGGACTGGCAAAGTTCCAGCAGCTTTTTTCAGATGCCACCTTCCTGCGGGTCATCCGGAACACCCTGGCCATGGGAATCATCAACCTGGTCTTTACCTTTGTTATGGCAATTGTCTTTGCCATTTTACTCAATGAGGTCAGATCCCGTTCCGGCAAAAAAGTGGTTCAGACGATCTCCTACCTGCCCCATTTCCTTTCCTGGATTATCGTTACGGGCATTCTCCACGACGCCCTTTCAGGAACCGGCATCGTAAACGAGCTGCTGTTAAAATTCCACCTCCTGGACCAGCCGCTGAATTTCTTTGCCTACCCAAAATACTTCTGGTGGATCGTCGCCTTCGCCAACGTGTGGAAGGAAACCGGCTGGAACGCCATCATCTACTTATCCGCCATTACGGCCATCGATCCTTCGCTTTATGAAGCCGCTTCCATCGACGGCGCCGGACGCTGGGCCAAAATCAGGCATATCACCTTCCCCGGAATCAAGCCGACCATCATGATACTTCTTCTGATGAATGTGGGAAATGTGCTCAATGCCGGATTTGAAGTTCAGTACCTGCTGGGCAACGGGCTTGTGCAGAGCGTATCCCAGACCATTGATATCTACGTGCTCAAGTGGGGCATCAGCCAGGGCGATTATGCGATTGGTACCGCAGCCGGTATTTTCAAGAGCGTGGTCAGCATCATACTGATTGTCGTTGCAAACCAGATAGCGAAGCATACCGGCGAAGAGCGGCTGTTCTAGGGAGGTGAAGGAAAAAAATGGCAAAACAAAAAGAATACGAATCCAAAAGTGTAAAATATAATACCTCGGTATCTGATAAGATTTTTACCGTAATCAATACCCTGTTTATGATCGCCTTTGTAGTCATCACCCTGTATCCGGTGCTGAACACCCTGGCAATCTCGTTAAATGACGGCACCGATGCCCTGCGCGGCGGAATTTATCTGTTCCCCAGGAAGTGGACCCTGCAGAATTACAAAACGGTTATCCATAAAAACAACCTGATAAACGGCGCCGTTGTTTCCGTCGCCCGTACCTTTATCGGTACGCTGACGTCCCTGGCCGCCAACGCTCTCCTGGCTTTCATCGTCAGCCGGAAGCGTTTCCTGTTCAAAAGCCAGCTTTCCCTGTTCTGGGTGGTTACCATGTATGTTAACGGCGGCCTGATCCCTGTGTTCCTGCTCTATAAGGGACTGAACCTGACCAACAGCTTCTGGGTATATATCGTGCCCGGTATGCTCAGCGCTTTCAACATGCTGGTTATCCGGACCTACATGACAGGAATTCCGGACAGCCTGGAGGAATCCGCACAGCTGGACGGCGCAGGCTACATGACCATTTTCATAAAAATTGTTTCACCGCTGTGCAAGCCGGTATACGCCACTGTCGCTCTGTTTGTGGCGGTAGGCCAGTGGAACTCCTGGTTCGACGCCATGCTGTACAACAGAATGAGCGACCAGTACACCACCCTCCAGTATGAGCTGATGAAGCTGCTCTCCTCCGTAACCAACCAGGGGGCAAGCGCCGAATCCATGAAAAACGCCACAGCGGCAAGCGCCGTAACCCCTACCTCGGTACGCGCGGCAGCCACCATACTTACCATGCTCCCCATTGTCTGCCTGTATCCCTTTTTACAAAGATATTTTATTACGGGGCTTACCATCGGCGGCGTAAAGGAGTAAAATAGCTTATATTGCAGTTTACAGTATGGACTCACATTTTACCGCAAAACAAGGAGGAATTATTATGTCGGGCGCATTTGAAACAGGAATCTACAGAAATGTATTTGCTGAATGCGGACTGTCGGAGGAGGAAATTGAGAAAAGGGTCAGGGATGCTTTCCAGACCATGTTCTACGGCAGTGAGGAAGAACGGATTTACCACGAAGTTGGTGCGGATATGGGTTATCTTACCGACACCGGCAACAACGATGTACGCACGGAAGGCATGTCCTACGGAATGATGATGTGCGTACAGCTGGACAAAAAGGAGGAATTCGACCGGATTTGGAAATGGACGAAAACCTACATGTATATGGATGCCGAGGCCCTGAAAAACGCGCCCCACGGCAGCAGTCGGAATGAAGGCTATTTTGCCTGGTCCTGCGCGCTTGACGGCACGAAAAACGCCTGGGGCCCGGCGCCGGACGGGGAAGAATTTTTCGCCATGGCGCTTTTCTTCGCATCCCACCGCTGGGGAGACGGCGAAGGGATTTTCAATTATTCCGCCCAGGCGCGCACTCTGCTCCACGACTGTATACATAAAGGGGAACAGCCCGGCACAGGAAAGCCTATGTGGGATCCGCAGAACCATCTGATCAAATTCATTACGGAATGCGATTTTTCAGACCCTTCCTATCACCTGCCCCATTTTTATGAGCTGTTCGCACTCTGGGCAGAGGAAGAGGATCGGCCTTTCTGGAAACAGGCTGCCGCCGCAAGCCGGGAATATCTGAAGAAGGCCTGCCACCCTGTTACCGGGCTGTGCGCCGAATACGCGGAATATGACGGGACTCCCGTGAGGAGCCAGCCGGGACAGAAAGACCGCCATGACTGGTATTACAGCGATGCCTACCGCACCATCGCCAACATCGGCCTGGACTACCTGTGGTTTGCCTGCGATCCGTGGGAGAAGGAAAACGCGGACAGGCTGCAGACCTTTTATTATGAAACGGCACGGGACAATCAGGACGGCGTATTTCTCATAAACGGCACTCCGGTGGATAAAAAAGCGCTTCACCCTGTTGCAGTCATTGCCACTAACGCCCAGGCTTCCCTGGCTTCAGACGGAAAGTATGCAAGGGATTGTGTTATGAAGTTCTGGAATACACCGCTGCGTACAGGTGACAGACGGTATTATGACAATTGCCTGTATCTGTTCGCACTGCTGGCCCTGAGCGGGAAATACAGGGTTTGGTGACAGCGGGACGGCTGAGAAAAGTTTACGGGTACCTGAAAGTATACTTCATGGCATGCAGAGATATAAAATATAGAAAAAGAATCAGCAGCCCTGGCAATGAAAAAATAGCCAGGGCTGCTGTTACTTTATATCCTGTATAATTTTTATTTATTTTACAGACCAAAATCGTTTTATAGGCCTTTACCAGTGTTTAAAGAATATATTTCAGCGGATAGATTTATCAGAAACAAAGCAGGCAAGGTCAAGTGCCATCATAAAATACCGAGGGTCGTGTTGTGAACCGTTATTGCCTAATTCAGACCGCGGATCCCATTCGGGGGCATCTAAAAGGTCGCCGCTTTTCAAAAAATTGTAGAACTCCACACCTCGGAAATAACACACCGCCTGAACAGATGCACATTCCATCTCCACAGCGATACAGCCCTCTTGTTTGCGCTTTTCGAAGTTACCTCTTGTTTCCCGGTAAATGGCATCGGTAGTCCATGTTTTCCCAAGAACATACGGAATACCTGCCTGTTTCATAAAGCCGGCTACAACATGGGAATTTTTGAGGGTAATATAATCGGCGGCAGGAACATAATGATAGGAGGTTCCTTCGTCACGGTAAGCCTCTGTCGGAATCACAATTTTCCCTCTCGCGATATCCTTGTCAAGACAGCCTGAGCCGCCGAACATAATGATTTTATCCGTATCAACCTTCGACAGAGCCTCCTCAACAAGACCTACCGCACCAGGGCCTCCTATATATGTCTTGTAGAATCCGATCTTTTTGCCCTTATAGTCTATCTGATAAACAGGTGTAAGTCCCGTGGCAGAGAACAGCGTCTCAATCTGCGTGCAGTTGAAATGTTCCTTTATGTATTCCTCGATGATATATGAAAATGTGATAATCATCACATCGACTGAAGGTATACCTGCTTTTCTCTGCGGCTCGATGATAGCCTCTGTTTGATTGTCGAAAGAATCTGTTATCATTTTAGTGAACTCCTTTCACAAGTCCCATTTTGTCGGTTCCTTATATATATTTTACCATCAAACTGTAAATTTTTCTATCATTTCTCCGCCTTTTGATAAACTCTTTATATCGTTTTTTAACAAGAAGGCATATCTGGCAAAATGCTCATTTTCTGCAAATGCTTATTTTCTGCACAAACAATGTAATATAGTACCATCCTCCGGTATATATATTTCGCCTTTCTCACAAAGTATAAGGGTATATCCGGCATCTTTTGCAAAAGCCATTAATTCATCAGGCTCAAAAGTTTCCCAATAAAGCTCTGTATCAGCGTAGGGGTAAAATTTACGGCCTTTCATAACGTTTTTATAATTTTCCATTAAAAACCGGTAATCGTGGGCTGAATAACTCAATAATCCGCCGTTTGTTAAAACACGCTTACATTCCAATAAAAATTCATGCTTGTATTCATTGCCATACAGTAAACCAAAGGTCTGCGCCCATATTATAACGACGTCAAAAGAATCCGCTTCAAAAGGTAACTTATGTCCATCATACACGCTAAAAGGAATATCATACCCTTTTTGAACAGAGAACGGTACAACCTGATCAATAACTTCCTGGGAAATGTCAATTCCCGTAACCTTATATCCCATATCTGACAGGACAAAGGCTTCTCTGCCTAACCCGCAGCCAACATCTAAAATTTTTGCTTCAGCAGGGAAAAACTCTGTAACAGCCAATTCCCATTTTTTTAGCTTTGGTTTTTCCCAATGTACCATTTCGTCTACATTTTTCTTTGATTCGTACCATTCACTGACAATATTCCCCATGTAACTTCACCCCCGCATAATATTGTTCGCCGCATTTTGAAATCAGACTACAGCCTCTATCAGAACCCTGTCTCCAATATGGATTTCTTTCACACCAACTTCCTTCTTTCCATTGAAATTAAACCAGTTCCATGTTCAAATGTCCATTTTGTACAAACTGAGATTTATCATCGGACGCAAAAATAAACAGTTCACTGTTCTGCGCTTCATCCGTTGTCAGGAAATAATTATACAGCCTTGTTTCAAAAATACGGTTTGCAATCCTCAGCGTCCCACCATCATTTTTCACAAAACCAAACATCACTGCAATATCAACCGCCGGATCGTCCGGATTATAAACCAGCTTTTTACCGCCAAACAAAATTGAATATAATTTCCGCTTCAAGCTTGGATAATCATTCAGTTTTCCCATTAACGACTCAAACAATGTGTTCTTTTCCGAAAGCAGAAGCTTTTCCGCCTCCAGGAACCCCTCCTTCGTCCACGCAGCAGCTTTATCCGGGAAACTCACACTGCCTGCCACTTCCTCATCCATCAGCTTACAAAGTCTGGAAACCAAAAACGGATAACCGGATGTGTAGTCAAAAATCAAACCGGCTATCTCTTCCACATTCATTCCTGAATGATTATCCGCCTCATACTCCTCCAGCATTCCCCTGATTCCACCTGGAGTAAAGCCCATGTTCACCCTGAAATCAGAGGCAATATTCCACGGACTGTTTACCTTATGCTCCTCATCTGCCCTAATCTTATTCCTTATATTTTTTACATCATATACTCCGGCAAGAATAACGGACCAAAAAGCAGGACTGTTCTCCCTGTCAAGATAATAACTGCGCAGCTGTGCAAGAAAATCCAGAAAAACCTGATTATTGGCCGCACTGTCTACCTCATCAATAATTAAAACTATCGGCTTTTCCGCCGTTTCACATAATTCACTTAAAACAGCAAACAATTTTCCAAGCGAAAAAGCAGAATTTTCATTGGCAATTCTGCTTAATTTGTCTAAAATATCATTATTTAATCCCTGTACAGGATTACGTTTATTCCGTACAGTTTTCAAAAAATAAGCTGCAAAGGCTGCTGAAAATATATATTCATCTGCAAATTCCGCATTGCTCATTCTCTGAAAATCAAGAGAAACTACCACATAATCATTCTCCAGGTACTCTGACAATGCCTTTATCGTCGTAGTCTTCCCATATTGTCTGGCTCTGTTAATCGTAAAATATTTGCCTGCATCTACCAGATTCTTTATTTCTTCAAGACGTCCCTGAATATCAACCATGTAATGAAGCTGCGGATTACATGCCCCTGTGGTATTAAAATAACGCCTGTTGTTATCCATATTCCACATACTCCTTTCCAGGTATGGCAATTCTCCTGTTTAGATTAAGTTTTAAAAACCAGGTCTTTACTGTTGTTTTTTATGTTATCATAATGCCCCCTGAATGGCAAGGTAACTATTACCGCCATAAATACTATATTTTTATTACTGTTCACTCCTTGTTTAAGCTTCTGCCCTATTGACAAACTCACACGACTGTAGTAGTGTGTAATTACACATATACTACTGCAGTCTTATGGAAGGAGCTGATACCTATGGATATCAAACTGTTCGACTCTGAATTAAAAGTAATGGATGTACTCTGGAAGGAAGGCGATACCACAGCCAAACACATTTCCGACGTCCTCAGCAAGGAAGTCGGCTGGAACATGAACACCACCTACACCCTGATAAAGAGATGTATTAAAAAAGGGGCGGTAGAACGCTCCGAGCCGAATTTCATGTGTCATGCACTGATTCCCAAAGAGGAGGTGCAGAAAGCTGAAACCGATGAACTGATCAACAAAATTTACGACGGTTCCGCCGACAAACTGTTTACCGCCCTGCTGGGCAGGAAGAAGCTTTCCGTCGAGCAGATCGAAAAACTGAAACAGATTGTGGGAGAACTGTGAAAGGAGTTAACCATGACTCTGCTGCAAATGAGCTTTTCCGGAGCGGTCCTTATCCTGGCAGTTGTAATTCTCCGGGCGGCGGCAATTCATAAACTGCCCAAAAGGACCTTTTTGACCCTATGGGAAATCGTTCTTTTCCGGTTGCTTATCCCCTTTTCCATTCCATCCATATTCAGCGTGTATTCCCTGGTAAATCAACCCGCAGCCTCTGCCGGAGTCTTTGCCGGCGTGCAGAGGCTGCCCGCTGCCGCCACAGCAGCTGCCCCATGGCTGCCTGCAGATACGGCACCCCTGATTTCTGTCCGGGCCGTAATCTGGTGTGTGGGAAGCATACTCTGCGCAGGCTTTTTTATAATAACCTATCTGCACTGCCGAATGGAATTTCAGGCATCTTTTCCTGTCCGCAGCGATTTCACGGAAAAATGGCTGAAGGAGCATACGCTGAGGCGGACCGTTTCCATCCGGCAGTCAGACAGGATTTCGGCTCCCCTTACCTATGGAATGTTACATCCGGTCATACTGTTGCCGGCAAAAAGCGACTGGGAAAATATACCACGGCTGGAATACATTCTTCTGCATGAATTTGTGCATATCCGCCGTTTTGATGCGGTAAAAAAGCTGTTCGCCACCGCCGCGCTATGCATTCACTGGTTTAATCCGGCGGTCTGGATTATGTATTCACTTTTCAGCCGGGATATCGAGCTGGCCTGCGACGAGGCCGTTATCAGGCACACCGGCCTGGATGCAAAAGCCAATTATGCACGCGTCCTGATTGCTATGGAGGAAAAGAAAAGCGGCCTGGCTCCCTTATGCAGCAGCTTCAGTAAAAATTCGATTGAAGAAAGGATAACCGCCATTATGAAGACTAAAAGGACCACTTTATTTTCAATTATTTTGGCCTGTCTGATCATTTTTACAGCCGCCGGTATGTTTGCTACCTCCGCAATTGCTTCCAACAAAAATCCGGGGGAAAACGCTGTGGAAAGCGCCTTTACCCAAAACCAGGCGGATCCGGAATTATATGCCGTTTATGAGCCCTTCGGCTTAACGGTTGAAGAAAAAACCGGCAAATTATATTATAACGGTGAATTAGTACGCTGTTTTAATGACGCTGTTCCCACGAAAAATTTCAGTACAAAGGCAATCGGGTATTATGAGGAAAGCGGCGTTGTGGATGTCCGCGCGATCAGAGGAAATTTTGCGAATTCCTATGAGTTATCCGGGCTGGAGGCCTTATCTCCCACGGAATTTAATACCAGGGACATTCCCGGACACACAAAATATTCCGCCGGGGAAAGCGCAAATATGTTTGACGTATATGAAGCATTCGGACTGAAATATGATGAAACAAAAAAAGCCCTCTTTTATGAGGGAAAGCGGGTGAGGCTGTTTTGGGACAGCCGGACTTATGATGCAAAGCCTGCAGACAGCGAGAAATTATTCAGCAGCAATCTGAGTAACTGGGATGCAGAAGGCACCATTGACCTGTATACTGTCAGGGATTATAAACAGCCTGATGAAAACGGATACGGAAAACTGACCGGCCTGCGTATTGCCGCACAGGAAGAATATGAAAGCAATACCGGGAGCTTTTCCAGCAAAAACAACGGAATCGAAACCGCAGAATAACGAAAAATGACCCGTACCAAAAACCGGGCAGAACAGGCAACAGCAAAAACGTTTTTCTGTTGCTGCCATTGTTCTGTCCGGTATGCGCAGTCATGCGTTCCCCGTCAAAGCTTAATCGACACAAACGTCCCGTCTGCCGCCTCCACATGAATCACCTCAAGCCCTTTATTTTCCTTTATTACCTCCAGGCATTCCCCCAGCAGCATGCTGACATTCTCTTTCGTAACCAGGCTGCGGTAAGGCTCCGGCGTACCGGCCCGCATTTCCTCAAATGCCCTCTCAGGAATAAACCTTGCCGCAAATCCGACCATGGCATCCGGTATCGGAATGAACAGGCGAATATCCTTTGTCCTGACCCTTATTCTCATATCCGCCCCTTCTATTTGTCAATAAATATCCTTACGGTCGTTCCGTCCGCTGCCGCCACATTAACAAAGTCTCCTTCAATCTCTTCATCCAGGCATTCGGAAACCGCCTCCATGACAGCCTCAAGATCCACCCCCTGAAGGTTCTGCTCCGGAATGGGCAGCTTACCTGTTGCTTTCAGTATTTTCCTCACCGCACCCACCGGGAACTGAATATTCACCTTATCGCCGGTAACACTGTCCACAATAATGCGGAGCATCTTTTTATCATAGCTGCTCTTTTCCACGGCAGTCTGCCTTGTGGGCAATTCTATGTTCATGGCCGCCATCAGCTCTGCCCCCTGTTCCGCCGTAATCGTTCCTTCTTCTACCATTTTTAATATTCTTAACTGCTCATCCATAGCCAATCTCCTTTTTTTGAAACAGTCCGGACGAATCTGTACTGTTACTCTGTTTTTTCTATATTTCTTCTATTTCAGCTGGGCGATAGCCTGTTCAGCTGTTATTTCCCCATTTTCCAGGGCCTTGAGTATCTCATCCCTCTTCGCTGTCTGTGCGTCCGTCTCCGCTTCATACCCAAGCTTCTTAATCACAGTATCCAGCTTGGAGCGTACCGTGGGATAGGAAATTCCAAGCTCCTTCTCCACTTCCTTGATATTCCCCCGGCAGCGGATAAAGGTTTCCGTAAAGTACAGCTCCTCGTCTGAAAGATAATCAAATTTGCTGAGCCTGAAATTATTCTCAATTACCGTATCACAGCACTCGCATTTCAGACGGGCCACTGTGAGCTCATTATTGCACACCGGACAACGGCTGATAACCTTTTTCATAATGCCGCTTCCTCCTTTCGCTTTTCATCACGTTCCATAATTCCAATATAAACTTATAATTCATATATGTCAATGGAAATATTAATATTTTTAATTATATAATTAATTTTATTAATTTATAAATTCATTTATTAAAGGTAAATGATTTATTTTCATGAAATAAGGGTTGTATAAAATCAGGTTCAGGAAAATTAACTTTGTAAATAACAAATGAAAAAAGGCGGCAAATTTATTGCCACTATTTACCGCGCAATTTTATAAAAAAAGCCTGCCATCAGGCTATCAGAAAATCCATCCGATTAATTTTGCATGAGAAAGGGGCCGCATACTAATAAATAGTACAACGGCCCCAATTGCATGGCCCAGGCCGGCAGCACTGCCCCCAGGAAGCCGCAGAATTTAAAAGGCTTTGGTTATCCTGCTTCCCCAGCCATCGCGCCATCCTCATAATACCTGGCTTGCGCCTGCCACAGCTCGGCATATTTTCCATTTTTCACGTTCACCAGTTCCTCATGCGTTCCCCGCTGATAGTCATTCTGGATTCTGGCCAGCCGGTGTAAAATGTAAACCGTCGTTTTATTTCTCATACATAACCCTCCTGACTTTTAACCATAATACACGTTTTTTCAGAATAAAACAATCACCAATCTGATGATACTATGAATAAAATTGATAGTATGGATAAAAGCTGCTTGACACTCCATACTGTAACTGCTATTATTACAGTATGGAGTGAGGGATTTTTATGAAACTAAAGCAGATTATTGTATCTATTATCTTATTTTCATTGTTTCTTTTTATCTGCTCTGCAGTATTTAAAGGCACAGCAGATAATTTGCAGGCAGATTCAGCCTTTACGGCAGAAAGCGAGGCAGCTTCCATGGAAGAAAGTAATATAGAAATAACAGAAATGAACCTGGAAAATTTAAAAGAAATCTATTTTGCAGGCGGCTGCTTCTGGGGTGTGGAAGAATATTTTTCAAGAATTCCGGGCGTCTATGACGCGGTTTCCGGCTACGCCAACGGCAATACTGAGCAGCCGACCTACGAAGAGGTCTGCTCCAATACCACGGGCTTTGCGGAGACGGTGCGCGTCCGGTATGATCCGGCGGTGGTTTCCCTGCGCGTACTGACCGGACAGTATTTTAAAATAATCGATCCCATCAGCGTCAACCGGCAGGGCAATGACAGAGGCACACAGTACCGGACCGGAATCTTTTATACACAGGAAAAGGACCGTGCTTCCATTCAGCCTGTCATGAATGAAATACAGAATGATTATTCCGAGCCGCTGGCGGTAGAGCTTGCGCCGCTGGAAAACTTCTATCCGGCCGAGGATTATCACCAGGACTATCTGCAGAAGAACCCGGGCGGCTATTGCCATATAGATTTTTCCAGTCTGGAGGATTTGATAGTACGCGATAACGACACCGTGGGAATCCGCATTCCTGAAAAAGAACTGCAGGAAGAGCTGACGCCGCTGCAATATGAGGTGACCCGTAATGCCGCCACGGAAAGGCCCTTCACCGGAGAATATTGGGACAGCGACGAACCGGGATTATATGTGGATATCGTCACAGGGGAACCGCTCTTTACTTCCGCCGACAAATTCGATTCCGGCTGCGGCTGGCCCAGCTTCACGAAGCCTGTGGAGCCGGAGGCCATAACACAGCAGGAAGATAACAGCCACGGCATGAAGCGTATTGAGGTGCGCAGCCATGACGGTGATTCCCACCTGGGGCATGTGTTCGAGGACGGCCCAGCAGAATCCGGCGGACTCAGATACTGCATCAACAGCGCCTCCATGCGCTTCATACCTCTCTCCCGGATGGAGGAGGAAGGGTACGGAGCCTATATCCCTCAGGTGCTGGCGCAGTGAGAAGCTTTTCCTATCCTCAAGTCAAAGCTTAGAATTTCCTAGTATGAGACAATGCGCAGAAGCCTCCGCGCATTGTCTCATTTTGGCATAACAGGAAAGGGGGGCCGCAGTCTTTTTCACTTCTCCCGCTTACCTCTGCCTGCTGTACTACTATGTTATTGTATTACCGTATTACTGTATTTCTCATGTTACAGTCCAAGGCTCTCCGTCCATGCTTTAAGCTCCGCCTTATCCGCATACGTGCTGAAACGTCTGCCGGGTTTCCAGTTTGTTTCCGCGCAGCAGGACTCTTTCAAAATATCCACGGTATTGCCTAATCCGCTTCCGCCGGAGGTACAGAATGGAACAACCGTTTTCCCTGAAAAATCATAGCTTTCCAGGAAGGTTTGGATAATGCGGGGCGCCTCGTACCACCAGATTGGGAAACCAAGCATGATAACATCCGCCTTTTGAATATTAGCCGCAGAGCCATCAATCGCCGGTCTTGCCTTTTTGTCCTTCATTTCGATAGTACTTCTGCTTCTCTTATCGTTCCAGTCCAAATCTGCGGAACTGTACTTCTGCGCCGGCTTAATTTCATACAGCTCCCCGCCCACAGCATCTGCCAGTGTCCCTGCCAGGCGTGCCGTTTCCCCGCTTGCCGAAAAGTATGCAACCAAAATATTACTCATAATGAAATCTCCTCTCAATAACAAATGGTCTGCCGTTACTGATTATAATTATAAAATTGGGGATCGGTTTTGTCTAATGCCTATTTTAACTGGTGTGTTATTCATTTTTTGTATTACCAGACTTCCTGTGAGGCCTGTAAAATACCAGGGGCACCACAGTCATTCCTTTTATCGTTGGCAAGGATGGCTGATGTGGCCGCTTCTATGTAATGGCAGGCTCATTACAGGGATCTGTTTTTGTAACACAAACATAGGCACAATTCAATCTTCATTTGCCAGTTCTGCATGTGTATCCTAAAAATCATTTATTGTAACCGCCATTTACATCCTTGTACCAAAGTGCAACATCTGAGACCATTAGAAAATCAGCAAAGGATATGGTATAATTTTCTCAGACAAAAACTGTATAAGCCAATCAAAACGCAACCGGAAAACTGTAAATCCATACAGCTTTTAATAATTAGGAGAGATACAAAAGAATGATAAATACTAATGAGCTTTACATTGTGAACTATTGTCACCCGAACTGCAGGCCGTTTCGGAATATTATGAGATTGCCCAAAGAGCAAGCTTTTAAAAAAGCAAAAGAGTTAGCAGAAAATAATCCTGAAGCCCAAGCTTTTTACCGCTTTGCTGATTTTGAAAACTACTATCCACGAAGGCTAAAGGCTGACGATATCATACATTCCTCCTTTGTTACTTTGGGTGGTAAACCTAAAGAAAAACACCCTCTTTCATTCGTACTAAATGGCAGTGAATATTTAAATAAGTGGTTTGGATACGGTACAACTGTAAAATTACCACTTGCAGATATCCCCTCAGAACAAATTAGTTTTACTTATGGTGACAGCAGTGCCATGATTGAAAAAACCGGAAAAATATTGCTTATTACAAAAGAAATGCTGTTAGATGAAATTACACATTATCATGGAACACTTGACGAATATATGAGTGAAATTGAAAGGAAATATTGTTATATTGAAGTGCAATTGTGGTTTGATGATTTGATAAGAAGATATTTGTAAGATACTTATTTCATAGCATTCTTATCTCTGATTGAAAATATATTTTCTGAAACTCTACTGCGCTTTTTATTTCTTCTAATATGAAAACAACGTTTTCATATGCAGCTACCCATTTTCCCTCAACATCATCGTTTCTATGAATAATTGCAATAATTCTTCCAGAAAATTCACTCACTGCCATATTTACCCCTAATATATATACGTCTTGCTCTTCATCATCCGGTGCAATAATGCCTTCAATATATCCATAATTTATTGGATAATATATTTTTATGTTTGGAGAGATATCTCCCAAGTGGTCCTGGGACTGTTCAAGCAGGCTACTATATTCAATTTGATTTTAGGCAACCATAAAATAACTGCTTTTACATGGAACAGGATTTGAACGATGATAAGTCTAGCCGGGCTATCTCCAATTAATATTTTCACCCCGGTTATCAGTTCTCAATAACATTATTGATTTCCTGGATCCAACTGTCATTATCCGATGAGAAATGTTCCATGTACTTTCCAAAATTACTGCTTCCCTTGATTAAATCATCTGTTGTTCCAAATATTACAACCTGATCTTCCTAATCCCGTTTTGCTTTTTGCAAACTGTTATCCATAAGTTCAGCGCAAATAAAGTAGAGAGTCACCGGAAAACATGTTACACTAAGTTCAATTCCAAACAAAATAACTTAAATCTTTTAAGAGGAGGAAACAGTATGTCTGATATATTATTTAAGACGGATGATTATGTTTTTTCGTATCGGGCAGCCGGTATCTGCATACAAAATGACAGGATTCTTCTCCAAAAGCCCACAAACGATAATGGATTCGCTTTTCCAGGAGGGCATGCTGCGTTTGGGAAAACAAACGAGGAAACGTTAATCCGGGAGTTCAAAGAGGAAATCGGCGCGAACATTTCAGTCGGCGAATTAAAATGGGTTGGTGAAATTTTCTTTCCATGGGGAGAAAAACCTTGTCATCAGATTTGTTTATATTATACAGTGGTAATTGAAGACGGACATACGCCAAAAGAAGGCGCCTTCCTGGCGCAGGAACAGCTTAAGGGCCGAAACTTTGAGCTTGAATTCCACTGGGTTCCGATTGATAAAATAAGCGATATTGAGATATATCCTGCAAACGCAATCCAGCTTTTAGAAAATCTCAATGATAATGTTCAACATTTTGTTTATCGAGAATAAAGGCAGTCGTTATGATAACAGCCGAACCAGCTATCCCTGGCAATGGCAAAATGCCCGTCCCGTTTCTTTATGGAACAGATGGATTTTCTCAGACAGAAGGCGGATATATACCGCCTGCCCCGGCATCCCGGAATAATCAGCGCCTGTTATCATTGTAAGATCCGGCATTCCGGGAGCCGAGAGAAAAACCGCTGTCTCCCGCCCGGTATTTTCCACAATATTGATTTCCATCCGTATTGCGCCAGGTTCTCCCGGGCCGGCAGGTTCGATATGCTCCGGACGAATGCCTGCCGTTATTTCCCCTCGCACAGGTTCCTGCGGCAGCTTATCTTCATCCACAGGAATCCTGCGCTCTCCCAGGGTAAGGTAACAGCAGCCCTGCTCTGTGACAAGCCCTGTATCCCACAGGTTCATATGGGGAGAGCCTATAAATCCCGCAACGAACACATTCGCAGGATGTCCATATACCTCCTGAGGTGTCCCAAGCTGCTGCAGGACTCCTTCATTTATCACGGCAATGCGTGTTCCCATGGTCATTGCCTCTGTCTGATCATGGGTAACATAGATGGTGGTAACGCCCAGCTCCCTTTGCAGGGTTATGATTTCCCTGCGCATTTCCGTGCGGAGCCTGGCATCCAGGTTTGCCAAAGGCTCATCCATAAGAAAAAGCTTCGGCTTTCTCACCATGGCTCGCGCCAGCGCCACTCTCTGGCGTTGTCCGCCGGAAAGAGCGCCCGGTTTCCTTTCAAGTAAAGTATCTAACTCCAGCTTCTGCGCCACCTCAGCCACCCTGCTTTTAATTTCCTTTTTTCCGGAATGCCGCATTTTAAGGGGAAATGCAATATTGTCCTTCACTTTCATATTGGGATACAGGGCATAGTTCTGAAAAACCATGGCAACATCGCGGTTCTTCGGCGGTACCTTGTTCATGCTTCTCCCATCCAAAATGATTTCTCCGCCACTGATATTCTCCAGTCCTGCTATCATGCGCAGCAGCGTTGTTTTTCCGCATCCGGAGGGACCGACAAAAACAATAAATTCACCCTCATTTATTTCCATATCCATGTCTATGACAGCATGGACATTGCCCGGATACCATTTGTTTACCTTTCGAATCTGCAGGCTTCCAGTTAAACTCTCTTTTTCCATAAAGCCTTCCTCCATTTCTGCCTAGTAGCCGTCCCTCTCTGTTCAGTCTTTATCCTTTACAGACTTTTCCCGTTACTTCAATTCTTCATCCCGGAGGAAATAATGCCCTGTTCCAGATATTTCTGCCCGGACAGGAATATCAAAAGAGGCGGCGTCAGCGTGATCAGTGAGGCAATCAGCGATACCCCTGCATTATCAGCAGTAATATTTGCCATATACAATGACAGCGGCCAGAGGGCCTGATTCTTCAGAAATGCCTGCGGCGCTTCCATGGCATTCCAATATTCCAGGAATCCCAATACTATTGCGGAAAGAATCCCCGATGCCCCCAGGGGAATTCCAAGCCAGGCAAAAATCTGGAAGGGTGAGGCTCCGTCCACCGCCGCTGCCTCCATAACCGTTTCCGGTATCGCCATAAAGAAACGTGTCATAATGAATACGGGAAAGGTTGACGCTGCCCCGGGCAGGATGACGGCCCATACGGTATCAATCAGCCGCAGTTTATTCAGTACAAGATAGCTTGAAACCATGGTCACCTGGAAAGGCATCAGCATAAGGACAATATATAAGGTATAGAGCAGCTTTTTACCCCGGAAATTAAATCTTGCAAACGCCCATGCCGCAGGTGCCCCTAAAAAAATCTGCCCGATTACGACAGGGAAAACCTGCCTGCAGGAATTCCAGAATACTGTAAAAAACTGAGGCGTATCCAAAAGCAGCTCCACATAAGCCTGCAAAGTAGGATACTGCGCAATTACAGGCCATACGGCAGTCCCTTCCCCTCCTTCCAGAACCGGGGCAAGATTTTCAGACAATTCTGCACTCCCCATAATAGTGCCGGATAACAGCATCCAAAGGGGTATCCATATAAAAAAGGCGATAAAAACAAGTATCAACCCTGTCAGCCACTTTTTCATTTACGCTCCTATCTGCGTGCAAGGCACACATATAATTCAAGGAGACTGAAAGTTTTTTTCTTTCAGCCTTGCTCCTATCCGTGTGCAAGGCACGCTTACAATTCCAGGGGGCTGAAAGGCTTTTTTTCCTTTCAGCCTTGCTCCTATCCGCGCGCAAAACACGAATAGAATTCTGGAGAGCTGAAAGCCCTTTTCCCCTCATTCCTTTTCCTCCCGGCCCAAAACTTTCTGCAGCAGCATGATCAGTATAAATACAAAAAGCGCCATCATAACGGCTCCCGCGCACATTTTATCCACATCCAGATTGCCGTACCAGTTGTTGAACAGATGCTGCAGCATATAGATGCTTTCCTCCGGATAGCTTCCTGCAATCAGATAAGCCTCCCGAAACACCTTAAAAGAGTTCAGCAGTGAAAGCACCGTAGTGGTGAAAAAAACCGGCATAAGGTTAGGTAAAGTAATTCGCACAAACCGCCTGATGCTTCCGGCTCCATCTATCTGCGCCGCCTCATATAAGGCCGGATTTATGGCGCCAAGCCCGGAAAGCCACAGCACCATATCATATCCAAAATTCTTCCATACATAAGCAAATACCAATACCCCAAAAGCAGCCCTGCTCCCTATCCAGTCCACCGGCGCTGCATCCCAAAGCGCAAGAAAGGCATCGAGCAGGCCGTTTTTATGAAAAATCACACGCCACAAAAGGACAATCGAAGCTACCGGTATTGCCATAGGCACAAGAAATGAGGTTTTGAAAATTCCGTGTGATTCCCTGAAGGCAGTCAGCAACAGCGAAACCGCCAGGGAAATAGCCAGCAGCAGCGGTATACAGACAAGGACAAATTTCAGTGTGTTTCCCGCAGCCAGCTTAAATGCGCTGTTGTCCAATACTGCCAGATAATTTTCAAATCCCACGAACCTGCCGCCGGCAGCCTGGAAAAAGGAACGCCGCAGCACATCCAGAAGGGGAATGAATACCATAATACTTACAAAAATCAGGCTCGGCGCCAAAAACAGCCATGGCACGATACGTTCCCTAAAAGAAACTTCTTTTCTCATCTGAAAACCTCCCTTCCCCGGGAACAGCGGTAAGCTTCTCCTTCTGCCTGTAAAGCATGAAATCCACAGACAGCCACAGGCAGGGCATCAGATACATTTCCCTGCAGAATATCATATGGCAAGTCCGGGCCATGGAAAGGGACAGCAGGCTGAGCGCCAGCGTATATGCCGCACAGCCCAGCGACATGCCACCATAAGACCTTATGGATACCCGCATTGCGGCTATTGTCCCAGGCACAGAGGCGGCTATGGAAAATAATACTGTCATAATTACAGCGGTCATAAGCTCCATATCTCGGAAGGTGGAGCCTTCCGATATCCATGTAACCACATTTTTTCCATGTCCCATAACTAAATTCTCCCAAAACGCAAAGTCGGACAACCTCGTGGGAATAAATCCGGCGGGGATTCCATGCAGGTCCATACAAAAAAACAAACCAGCCAGAACCAACAGAGCTGACGGCAGCCAGAAGGCCAGCAACACAGGATAATGCCAAAGCCATTTCCCGCGCCTTATGACACGGCCGAGAATACCTGCTGCCAGAATAACGGCAGGAAACCTGACAATAATACCAAGCGCCCATTCTATCAGCGGCTGTTCAAGAATCATCCCCCCGGAGAAATCCGCGGCCAAAAGATAGCGCTCTGCCTTCTCCCTGGTTCCCGTCCCGGAAAATATCAGCTGCATATGGGACAGAGGCTCTTCTGACCCAGCCTGCGCCTGACGGAATATCCGCGGCTCCTCCCCCTCAAATACGCCGCGCACATAGAGCCTGTCTCCATCCATTATTACCGGCATCCCGCAAACGTCTGTGCTTCCCCACAAGGAAAACGCCAGCCCCGAGCTGACCGCGCATCCTGCCAAATCGTTTCCGGCCGGGAAGCCGCCGGAAAGCATGGCCGCTGCTGTAACAGCCCTGCAGTCGCCAAATACCACCACCCTGTCTGCTGCCATGCTTTTCCTGTCCCCGCTCATAACCTCATATCCTGAAGCCGCCTGCCATAGGGTGACCTCCAGCTGTTCTGCCGCCCCATCCTGCCGCGCAAAGGTCTGCTGTTTCACGAGAGCGGCCGGGCTGACGCCGCCGTTTTCCCATTTAACCTCCACACCCGGACAGAGGTTTACGGCCTTGCTGTAAAAAGTGCAGGCTATGCACCAGAAAAAAACTGCCGTCAAACCCGATATCACCAGCGCCGGCCAATGAAAATGTCTTTCAGTTTCCAATACGAACCCTGTCTCCTTCCGTTATCGCCTTATTTGAACCTGTGATCACCTGATCCGCGTAGGTAAGGGCGCTCTCAACGCACATCATCTGGCTGTCCCTGTCTTTCACGGTTATATCAACTCTTGCAGTGACCCACTCCGTTCCCAGTACGGAATTCTGTTTGCGTATCACCAAAACGTGATCTCCCCTGGAATCGCTTCTGAGCGCCGTAATGGGAAGGCAGTTATGATAAATCTCACTTTTCTTACTCAATGAAAGCTGTGCGGTCATACCGGCCGGATAGTCTCCTTCCTGCAAAACAGCAGTCAGGAAAACCTTCCCCTCCTCATCAGGCATGCCTATAGAACTGATCTCTGCCGCTGACCTTTGAGTGCTGCCGTCAAGCCTGAACATAAGCTCCCCCTTGTCTCCCGCCAGGAAATACCGTGCGGATTCTTCGTCCAAAAAACCTTCGAACAAAAATCCTTTATCATTGCAGGCAAGGGTAACCCCCTCTTCCCCTGCTTTTGTCCTGAATCCCTTTTCCACAGTACGCAGTACCGTTCCGGACACCGGCGCTGACAGGTATCCTCCATTATTTAAAATTTCCTGCAATTTATCCCGCAGTTTTTCTTTCTCCGCCAATTCGGATTCGCAGGTCAGTCTTGTGATTTCCCTTTCTTTCTGTGACATCACCGCCTGCTGCTGCGCATTTTCCAACGCCAGCTGCGCCGCCTCGACCGCCCTTTGCGCTTTATAAAGGGCTTCTTCTGCCAGGTACTGATTGTCCTCAAATTCACGCCAGACATCGTTCAGGGTTCCCTTTGCGGCATCAATCGCTGCCCGGGCCTGCCTGACTGCGGCTTCATCGGAAAAATCCGTACGCTCTTTTGCCGCCGTCAGCGCCGCGTTTGCATCATTGAGAGAAGCTTCGGCTCTCTCTGTTTTTGTTTTCCAGCGTTCCTTTATGGCATTCAGGTTTTCAGCGGCGCTGTCGTAGGACGAGGTTTTATATTCCGCATCTGACAGGTTTTTTTCTGCCTGCGTAAATTCCTCCTGTGCTTTGGAAAGCTCTTCCTTTGCAGCATTCAGCTCCTCCGTATAATCCGTGTCGCCGCCGGGCTCCTGCTCCTCAATTGCTTTTTCAATATCGCTGACCGCCTGCTTTGCGGCATCAAGCGTACTTTCCGCCTGTTTGTATGCCTCCAGCAGCTTCTGATAGGCATTCTTTGAAGCGTCCAAATTTTCCGAGGCTTCATCCAGCTCCTTTTCTGCGGCATGGATGGCATCCTCCGCCGCTTCCCTGACGCTGTACAGATTTTCCTCCGCCTCCTTAACGACTGCCTCCGCTTCCCTGATAAGCTCCTGCTTTACCGCAGCGGCCGCCCTGTCATCCTCCGTCTCAGCAGCCGCCAGCTTCTCTTCACTTTTTGTATAGTCCTCCTTCAATCTTGTGTCTGACCGGACATATTTTGAAGCCAGGCGTTCATACTCCCTTTGGGCATCCTCAAGGGCACGTTGCGCCGCAGCCACCTCATTACCGCCCCCGCTTTCGGAAAGATCAATTCTGAGAGTGAGGATATGGATTTCCTCTTCCAGCTTCTTCACCTGCTCTTCCATGGAAGGCACTTCAAAGGCAAGCAGCGGATCGCCCTTGTTTACCTGACTGCCTTCCTGCGCATTGACCGCCGTTACCCAAAGCCCTTCCGGCAATCTAATGCTTCTGTCGGCTGCCGCCTGGATCCTTCCCTCCACGAAAGCCCTTTCCGTAAGCGTCCCGCTTGCAAGGGTCGATACGGAAACGCTTGCTGTTGTGATGGAAAGGGAAACACGGGATATAACCGTGCATACAAACATCAGTGTAAAAAAAACGATAAGAGACTGTACGGCCATGCGCTGCATACTTTTTTTAATGACAGGCCCGTTTTTCTCTCCGGAAGCAAGCATTTCCTTTTGCCGCTGAATGATCCTGTTTATTTTTTCTTCCCTATGTAGTCGCATCGCTGTTCAGTCTCCTGCATTCTTATTTGAATTCAACCGTAATAATTCTGTCCGCCAGATAAGTACCGTCTGCCTGCTGCTTTCCAAAGCATAATACGATATCCTTATCCTTCACTTCGCTTTTTCCGCAGTCTTCCAGAGAATAACTGCCCCCATCCGAGCTCACGATTCCTTTTTGAAACACTGTTTCGTCCGTATAAGCAACCTTTATGAAGTGCGGCTCGCTGGAGGCTGCAGTTCCATCTGCAAAGGGGGAGGTATTGATCACCAGGCCCGTTTCTGAACACTCGCTGGCCGCACCGTTTAAATCCGCTGAATTGAACATTTCGTTCGCATCTGCAAAGGTTTCCATTTCTGAATCCTCTTTTCCTGCACCGGTTTCCGTTTTTTCTGAAGCTTCTTCTGAAGTTTTTTCTGAAGTTTCCGCAGCTCCGTTTTCTGTCCCCATATCTGACATATTTGTCCCGGTACAGCCGGTAAATAAAAGCATCCCAGCACAGATAACTGCGTACAGTCCAACCATTTTTACTTTTCCATCCATTTTTCTCATTGTCTAAAATCCTCTCCTTTTTACATTTGTTCATTTATATAAAGGGTGGCGCGGCTCTGGATTGTTTCAGCCGCTTCCTTTACATTCTTTGCTCCCGAAAAATACGCTCCGGCTTCCTCCAGTATGATATTTTCCAGTGCCTGGTTATCATTTACCACATAGGCCGCGCTGCTTAGAAGCTGCCTTGTTGCCTCCGCGTCCTCTGCCGCTGCGCTGCCGTTTTCATAAATCCATGCCCAGACGGATTTCCCTTCCATGGCGGCCTGCATGACGGCATCAAAGGCTCCCTTATGGACAGGAAGCATACTGCAGGACTTCTGATGCTCCTCACTCAGCAGCGTCCTGACGAATTCCCATGCGCCGTCCTTCCGGCTGCCGGCCTGAGCGATTCCTATTTTTACCTCGGGTATGAGCGCATGGTACTTACCGTTACTGCCCGGAAGGCCAAGCAGCTTCAGATTCCCATGAAAATAGTCCCTGTATTTGGCGATATGGTAAATACTGAGAACAGCTTCATAGGCTGCCATGCAGGCGCTGTCCGGCTCTTCTCCAATGCCCTTTTGGTTGCCTTCCTGAATCTTGCCGGCAAACTCCAGCAATTTTATGAATTCAGGCGAATCAAAGGAACATTTGCCTGAAGTCCAGTCAACAAAGCTGTTGTCCGTCTGGAGCATAATTTTGAGAAAAAAGGCGCCCGACAGGTTGCTTACGGAATCCGCCCCATATGTATTCAGCAGCTCCTCCAAATCCTGAAGCGTCCATCCGGTTTTGCCATTCATGCTTTCCCCATCGGCCAGCATTGTGGATACGCCCACCCCATCTGTAATATAAGGAAGTTTTCCGTCCAAGCTTATGGCGGTAAACACATTTTCAAAATAGTCTTCCCTGTGAATGTCCGGATCGTTCTCCATGTATGGATAAAGGTCCTCCAGCAGCCCTTTTTTGTGATAAACCTGGACCGGCAAATTGCTCATATCCAGAATATCCGGCATATCGCCTGAAATAATGCGGGTGTTAAGATTCAAAACAGCACTGTCCCATTCCTCATCCGACACGTTCTGCTCATATGGAAAATATTCCGTCAGTTCAATCCGGTACCGGCTGTTTGTCTTATTAAAATCAGAAACAGCCTGAACCACCCCCGGCCCTGCCGTCAGGCTCACCATGCTCAGGGCAACACGTTCATCCACCCCCTGGGAAAGCACGGCCAAATCATACGAAAGCTCTGCCCTCTGATCCGGGGAAGCTGTCAAAACAAGAAACCGTCCATCCGAAAGCTCGCCCAAATGCACATCCGACGCGCCCAGCCCCACATCCGTCCAGCTAAAGAGCTGCCTTCCTTCCCGCGCTCCAGCAGGATAGCCATACAGGCTGGAGGAATCAAACCGGTAAAAATTACTTGTGCTCCCCCCAAACAGGCCCGCCGTTGCTCCCAGATGAATCCTGTCCTCACTCCAGTCCCTGCTTTTCATATCCACATGAAGCAAATCATAACTCATCCGATCCGCTGCGGAGGCACACACTCCAATCTGTCCTTCGGCAGTTGTTATTGTGGTCATAAGATTTCCCTCATAGCTAAGGGAAAACAAAAACTGCCCCGCATTATCAAACATATATGCCAGGGTATTTCCGCTTTTTTCCGCCACACAGATATTCCCCTGCGCATCAATGCTCATAAACAGCTCCCTTTCAATGGAAGAAGGGGCTGAAGCATCCAGCAACTCCGTCAGCTCAACGGTTTGGGACTCCCCGCCGTTTTTATCGAATTTTTTCAGATGATAGCTTCCAGCCTCCTCCATGGTAACCGCCCATATATCGCCCTTTGGATCAAAGGCAAAATCCAAAAGGGATGCTGAGGCTTCCATAGTTAACGGCAGCTTTTGAAATCCTCCGCCATCAACCGTCATTGATGCCAGATAAGAGACGCCGTTTGCCTCCGAGCAGCACATATACGCTGCATTGTCTTTAATCAGGAGCCTTGAGATACCTGTCACGGTATCTGGAATATCGTAAAAGCTTGCAACATAGGATGCATCGGACTTTTCGATACCGGCCTGTTTTCCGCAGGCTGTCAAGCCCAAAAGCATTGCTGCCAGCCCCAGGACTGTGATGCCCTGCCTTGTCTTTTTTATTTTCAATTTCTGCCTCCTTTTAAAAAAAATTGCCTGTCCCCTCAGGCATATTCAGCATACCATTCAGGAACAGGCAGTGTTTTAAATTCATATAAACAATTTCTAAGAAACGGTAAATGAATTCCTAAGAAAACGCTAAGGAGCCATGGTGAGTTCCTCCCGCATCGACGGAAGCTCAATCACAAAAGAGGTTAATCCATTGCTGCTTTCCGCTTTTATCCGGCCGCCGTGTAAGGTGACAATATCCCTGGCGATGGCAAGCCCAAGCCCTGAGCCTCCGGTTTCACTCTGCCCTGCACTGCTCAGGCGATAGAATTTGTCAAAAATCAGGCTGAGCTTATCGCCCGGAATCTCCCCCCTGTTTTCAAACCGGATCACCGTTTTTTCGGGAAATTCCTCTGCAAAGACAGATATGACGCTTTCATCCTCGCTGTAAGCTATGGCATTTTTCAGAATATTATTGAAAACCCTGGCCAGCTTCTCAGAATCCCCGTACACGGATATATCCTCGCCCACATTGTTTTCTATGCGCTTTTTGCAGGCGCTCAGCTGAGGATACAATTCTTCTGAAATCTGGACAAGCATATAATAAAGATCAATTTTAACCTTTTGAAGCGATATGGGTTCAGAATGATTGCGGGTAATTTCAAAAAATTCATTCACCAGTATCCGAAGGCGGTTCGCTTTTTCCCATGTAGTATGGATATATTTTATTTTCTTATCATCGGGCATATCAGGATTTTCATCCAAAAGACTTAAATATCCGATTACGGAGGTCAGGGGGGTCTTAATATCATGGGCCAGATATACGACAAGCTCATTCTTCTGCCGTTCGGTTTTCCTGGCTTCATCCGCCTGTGTTTTAAGCGTCTGTTTTGCATAATTCAATTTGTGCTCAACCGTTTCCAGCTCCGGAGACAGCGATATGGCGTCCCCATCCTCCATAAGCTTGTCAATTCCGGATAAGACCTCATCAAAGTATCTTTTATAGGAATACAGAAGCATATAGAACAGCAAAAATACAAATATAATGATCACAATACCAAGAATAAACTGCATATTCGCCGTAACTGCCTTAAAATATATCATATCGGCCTGATCCTCATTCAGGGAAAAAATATGCGCAATCCATAGGACAATAGTATCCGCCAGATGCCCTCTGGTCATCGCCCGCAGCAAAAGGACAGCTGACACCGCCCCCAGCATAATTCCCAGTCCCCTGAAAAAGATAATACGGTTAAGCTTTGTATAATCCGAATTTGTTTTTCTAAATTTTTTCAATCTTATATCCGACCCCCCATACCGTTTTTATATATCTGGGCCTTTCTCCGGTATCCTTCATTTTTTCACGAAGGTGGCGGATGTGTACGGTAATCGTATTATTGCTTTTGCTGTAATATTCTTCCTGCCATACTTCATGGAATAATTCCTCTGAACGGACTACGCTGCCCCTGTTTTCCAAAAGTATTTTCAATATCAGAAATTCCGTGGGAGTCAGCGTCAGGCTTTCTTCATCAATCCAGCATTCATATGTCTTGAGGTTCATAACCAGCCCGTCTTGCTTAAGAATCCTCTCTGCCGGCGGGATAATGGAATTTACATTATATTTCTTATACCGGCGAAGCTGGGCTTTTATTCTCGCGGTCAGTTCAAGAGGGAGAAAGGGCTTTGTAATATAATCATCCGCTCCAAGCGTAAGCCCGGTGATCTTATCCGTCTCCCCATCCTTTGCCGTAAGCATGATTACCGGATATGTGTATTCCTTATTTCGTATAAACTGGCATATGGAAAGCCCGCTGACATCCGGCAGCATGATATCCAATATGGCCAAATCAAAATCCACACTCTCAATACAGGCAAGGGCCTCCTTCCCCGTGTAGAATTTATATACCTCCATATTTTCGTTTTGAAGATACACTTCTATCAGATCCGCAATTTCTTTCTCATCATCAACGACAAGTATTTTTTTCTTCATCACCGCTCTCCTTTTTATTTTTTATAAAACCGTTCTTTTTTTACAGTTGCTTTTCTATACTTATTATATTGAGTCCGAATGCTTCATTTATTATTTATTGATATAAAATTTATTAATTATTTCCTAAGATGCCGTCTGTGTATCTTAAATTTTCATCTGTCGGGCGTTTCCTCCGGTTCCTGTCCTGGTATAAAAAAGATTGGGAAAAGGCCGTTTGTTTGTCATTTTCATATCAGTATTTATCAATTTTCTATAAATTCTGCGGATGCATATCAGAGAATAATTTCCTATTCATCCAGCAAATCCGGTTGCTTATTCCGTTAATTTATATTCAAATTCAATCTCATGCCGCAAAGGTATGCCATTCTCTCCAATCAGCGGAATTTGCGGCTTCAACCGCCTCGAAGCATCTAACGCGTTATGGTATAGTTTTACCATGTCGAAGCCGCGCTTTTGATAAAAGCGAATGGCATTAATATTGTCATTCGTCGTAATTACAATAACCTTTTTACAATGCTTTTGACGCGCAGCCGCAATAATTTTTTCAATCAGTGAGGAAGCAATGCCTTCGCCTTCTGTCAGACTATCCAAAGAAATGATTTCGCATACATCTCCGTTAACTGCAAAAGTCAGCAGCGCGATAATTTTCTTATCCTCTAATACCGCAATTCCATCAACCTTCGTCATGTCAACAATAGCACCACGGATGACCATTTCTGCTGACAGCCAGTGTTCAACGATAAAGTCTGTCACTTCTTTGCGGTTTTCTTCATTAATGAATACATATTCCATAGCTTCCCATGCCCCCCAAGAAGGAATTACACACGGAACCCAATTCTGCGGGCTTCCGGCCATGGGCATTTCCTCCATTGTCCTTCGTCCTCCTCAGCGCTTCCGGTAAGAAGATCGGTTGCGGCATCTGCCAGATAGCCAAGATAGCTCGCCGCGCCATCGGCGCAAATAAGCTTCCACATCAGGCCGCCAAATATGTATGACCGGGCAAACTCCCGCCAGCTGTGCAGCTCCTGGACAGCCTTTTGTGAAAGCTCCCACAGAATACCCACAGCCTCGCCTTCGGTGATCCAGCCCAGATAGCGGCCCCAGCGGGCCAGCATAGCCGCCCGTCCTATGTCCCAGCCCAGCAGAAATTCAGGGCGGTACCGGCTCTTAAAATGCTGCACAAACCGCCAGCCCCGGCAGATCGACTTGCCGAAACGGCTCCACCTGGGATCATTCTTTGCATAAGGAACCGATTCCGGCTCCGGCAGTGTGTCCAGCCAGGCCAGCTTTTCCTCCAGAACCCGGTAAAGCTCCTGCTCCAATGCCAGGGTAAGCTCCGGTTCCTCCTCTTCATCATCCTCATCTTCTTCCATGGCCAGAGTCTCCATAGCCGCAGAGATGATTCCCATATCCTCACCGAAAAGCTGGTTCATCATGTCCTCAACGCCCATGGCTGCACAGTCGGCAACCTGGCGGGCTATCTCTGCCTGAATCTGCTCCTGGTTGGCCGCCTCCACTTGGCGCTGTTGGTTGGCAGCTTCCTGACCAGCGGACTGTTCCTCCGCCTTCTGTTTTTCGGCAACTCCTTCCATGGCCGTTTTTTGGCGGCCGCTTCCTCCTGCATGTATACATCCGCGCGAAGCATTAAATCCACCTTGCCGCCTTCCAGGCAGTTCCCATACTCCGTCGTATCCTCATAGTATACGAGCTCACAGGAAATATTATTGAATGTCAGAAATTCCTGCAGCCGTTCAATTTTCTGGACCGCTCGTTTCAAAACGCCTATCCGTTTTCCATTCAGCGTATTATAGTCATAGCCTTTTATATCCGTATCTTCCTGATGATAGATAAGCAGGGAATAATTGGATCCCATTATATAAGAGGGGTAATTATAAAGATCCTTGAATTCTTCCCTGTAGAACATGCCCCCATCAGGTCATATTCACAATTGGCCATTTTACTCAGCTGTTCTGATGCATTTCCTTCTGTCATAAATTCATATTGCCAGCCTGTATACTTGGCAATCTCAATCAGCCAGTCATATACACAGCCGCCATAAGTGCCGTCATCATAAACCTCATTGATACCAGAAGTATAGGGAAATGCAACCTTCAGGACTCTCGGTTCCTCCTCCTGCGCATTTACCTCCGGGCAATAAGCATAAAAGGGGCGAAAGAGGCCAACAGTACAGCAAAAAGAAGCAGGACCTTCCGATACTGCTTCTTTTTGCCATATATTTGATTTATCCCCGTTCTTTTCCCTCTTTTACCTAACTCCGTTGTATGTCCCATCCTGGAAGCCTCCCGTCCCGTATCCGAGCAGCGTTGACAGCTCTGATTGTCTGCAGCCTCCCCGGTTCAGGCAGGAGATCTGCTGATTTACATTATACCAATCAGGCAGTAACAAAACAAGACACTTCGTATGTATTCGGCAATTCTGTGTTACTCAACAAGACGGACGGCGGAAAGCTTTTCAACTTTCCTGTTAATTTTCCGTAAAACTATATCGTATGCTCCTCCCTGTACTGTCCCGGCGTTTTTCCCGTGTACTTCTTAAAACGGCGGGTAAATACATGATCGTCCTCATAGCCCACCGACAGGCTGATTTCCCGGACGAGCATATTGGTGGAAACGAGAAGCTCCCTGGCCCGTTCCATCCTCAGGTTGGCAAGATAATCCGAAGGCCGTATATCCATCTGGTTCTTGAATTCCACCGCCAGGGTAACGGAGCTGATGCCCAGATAATCCGCCAGCATGCTCATGGTAAGCTCCGGCTTGGCAAAATTCTCTTTCATATAAGCCGCCGCTTCTTCCACAATCCTGGAACGATCCACGCTTTCCTCCGGCTTCGTCTCAATGATTCGGCTGCAGGCCTCGCAAAGGAAATCGTTAAAATCCTGGATGGTAAGGCACTGGGAAAGCGTGAATACGTTGTAAATGCTTTCCAGCCCGGTATTTTCTGCCTTCCATTCTGAAATCAGCACATGGATAATATCATTATACAGCAGGCGGAACAGGGGCAGGGACGGGCTTTTCTTCGTCATTCTCCTGCAGATATCCTCCACGGCCTGCTCTACTGCGGCTTTATCCCGGCTGCGCAGCGCCGCCTTCAGCTTCTGCAGATAGGAATCGGGAAGCACATTCACCACATCCGTCAGCGCCACGTCGCCAAAACGGATGATTTTGTTATTATCCTGCAGGAAACGGTTGTCAAACGCAGTATCCGCCTCCAGATAAGCCGCTGAACCTTCCATGAAATCCTGGTGATAATTGCTTACGGACATTACAAATTCCCCATGGCATTCCTTGCCGATGGTAAACAGCATACCCAGCGTCTCTTCGATCCGTTCCGCCGAATCGGAAAAAAGGACAAAAAGGCTCTGGTTATTGCTGACCAGATGGATGCCGTAGCCGTCAAGATGCGCCGCCTGCGCGATCACATCCAGCATCATCGCATGGGCGCGGCTTTCATTGCTGTCGCTGCGCTCTCCCAGCAGGACGGCCAGGTACATGGTGTTTTCAATCTCTATGGACGCTTTCTGCGCCGCCTGAAGCACTTCCTCCCAGCTTTTGAAGTCATTCCGGATAAAATTCCTGACAAACCGGGTCTTCTTCAGCTGCAGATTTTCCTTCTCCTTCTGCTCGTTCGCCTCCACCAGCATCTGGATGCCGCTTTCTATGCTGCTTAAGTTATAATTTGTTTCCTCCTGGGAATCCAGCAGCTGGTTCATTTTTTTCACCTTTGCCGCCATGCGTCTGGAAAATACCATGATAAAAAACGCCGCAGGGATGGCGCATACGCTCAGCAGCACAATAATCCCCCACTGTCCGGTTACAATTTTATCGTAAAAAACTTCCATCGACTGCAGGGAGCAGTAAGTCAGGCCGCTTGTCCCCTGCCGGACGCTCAGCAGGTATTTTTTCCCATCTATCTTAACCTGGCGCTGTCCCTCCTCTTCCCCTGACAGCGGCAGGATCGCATCGGAAGGCAGCTCCAGTCTTCCCCGGGAAACAATGACTTCATCCTTATAAATAATAAAATCTTCCCTCAGATCCTCTTCGTCTTTTTCCATCAGCGAATCATAATAGGAACCCGGCACAACGAACAGAAGCGTTTCCTGGAAAGCCGGAGGAATGGCCTGCATATAAAGCACCATGTCCTCCCCGCCCATATACTTCTGAATCCAGAAGCCGGAAACAGATTGTTCCGGCCAAATGCGCAGTTCTTTGTCAGTGGATCGGATCTCCGCTTTTACCTCTTCCGCGTCCAAAAGCTCCATCACACAGCCCTGTTCCGCAAAATAGTCCATTCCCACCGAAGTGGTTCCGGTGTACATATAATCGTCTTCATGATACTGGTAAAGCAACATTTGAAAAAACTGGCTTACCGTTATATATTGAAACAGGTGCTTCTCCAGCTGGAGAGCCGCCTGCGGGTTTTCCGAAAGTCTGAATTTGGTCACATCCTCAGTTATACCCATTTGATATACGATATTCCTGATAATCTGCATATCATTTTCATGTCTGTTTATCTCTGCGTCAAGATGTTCCTCATTAGAAATAAGGAAGTCCGAATAAATCGTCTTATAATAAAACTGGTATAGATAACTCCCCAGCGATGTAATGATCAGTATTACAATGATACTGAATACAATAATATAGTAAAAAATATTTTGTGATTTTAATTCATCCCATATTTTTTTCACAAAAGCCTCCCCCATTTCCCTGTTATATTTCTTAACGTGACCTGCAAAAAAATGCAACAGTCAGGACGTCCATACTTATTTTTTATTATAGCACACAATATTTATAGCGCACAAACGGCTCTGCCGCCTACCGGCAGCAGAGCTTTTTTTGTGTTATTATTATTCCAGTTCCATAGTATCAATTGCACCCTGATACATCTGTACATAATCGGCAACGCCCATTCCGTCAAACATGGAAACAAAGGAATTCCAGTTGTCATCGGTTACACCGCCGGTTACAAAAGCAGCGATATTTTCAACAACAGCGTTGTTAATATCTGTTTCCTTCAGCGTGCTTTCCTGAAGCTGCTCGGAGGTCAGAGGCGCCATATCAAGATAGTCGTTGGAATATTTCTGGATATTGCCGGCCTCGTCATACTTCTGGCAGTACTCCGTTTTTTCGGTACGCTGCAGAGGCATATTGAAGGTTTCGCTCAGGTATTTGCCGGGTGCGAAGAACAGGGTATTACAGTCAATATAATTCTTAACGTCAGCGCTTCCATCGTTGGTAACGGTGATCTTGCCGTTGTCATCATATTTCCAGCCAAGGGTATCGCCTGCATCCTTTTCGCCGTAGTACAGGGAGAACATCATTTCCGTATCAAGCAGGGCGTCCAGCCATCTCATGGTAGCGGGTACGTTTTCATTTGTGCTTGTCACGAAAGCTCCCTGTTTGCACAGTTCCAGATAACGGTAAAGCTTTGCATTGCTGTCGGGCATCCAGAGAACGGAATTGGAAGCCACGCCGTCGTCATAAGCCATGGCAACCAGGCGCCATGCGGTAAAGAAGCCCACATTTCCTTCTTTTAACTTGGTTTCTACTGTATTGAAGTCCTGGGATACCAGTTCCGGGTCAACAAGGCCTTCATCATAGAGCATATGCAGCCATTCCATGCAGTCACGGAAGCCTTCCTGTGTAGGCAGGAACTGTACTTTTTTATCATCGTCGATATAAATCCATTTGTCAGGGTCGCAGGGAAGGCCGAACAAAGGAAGCATATATCTGATGCCGTTAAATCCGGTATCCAGACCCATTTCCAGAGGTATCTCATCTGCTTCGCCGTTGCCGTTGGGATCGCCAGTCTTAAATGCGCGGAATACTTCGGTCAGCTCGTCCACATTTTTGGGTGTTTCCAGGTTCAGGGCATCCAGCCATTCCTGATTGATAAAAAAGTGCTGGTTGGTATTGATATTCTGCCCTACCAGATAGCCTACGGAATAAATTTTCCCGTCGCTGGCCACCAGGCTGACTGTAGGGTCATTGTCTTCCGCATCTCTTCTGGAAGTGAAGTTAGGCATATACTGATTAATCAGGTCGTCCAGAGGGATAACGATTCCCTGTGTCACGCCGTATTCCTCATCGTCCACACCGCCGTTTCCGCCATTGGTTGCAAGGATAACGTCAGGATATTCGCCGGAAGCAAAAGCCAGGTTCAGCTTTGTGCTCCAGTCGGAGCCTTTGATGGGTTCCCATTCCACATGGATGCCGGTCTGCTCTTCCAGACGCTGTACAGCGGGCATTTCATCAAAGCTTGTCAGGGAATCGTTGTCACGCACCGCAATCATAACCTTTAAGGTGATGGGTTCGTTAACTATCGGATAGCCTGTCTCATTAAAATTACCATCCGCTGCCGCAGCAGCTTCTCCTGTTCCTGTGCTTCCCGCTTCGGAAGCAGCTTCGCTGGAAGCATTTCCGGCAGTTGTTGTCCCGGACGAACTTCCACAGCCGGCCAGGGCCGTGATTGTCATGGCTGCCGCCAACATAAGTGCAATTGCTTTCTTCTTCATAAAGAAAAACCTCCTTTTTCTATTACAACACATACTGTGCTGATACCATAATTTTACGATGGTGCATCAGCCCTTAAGAGAGCCGATCATAACACCCTTTTCAAAATACTTCTGCATCACTGCGTAGAGAATCACCACAGGGCCTGTTGCCACTACAATGATACAGTATTTGGAAACATTGGCAATACGCATTGCCTCACTCATGGACGCCGCGCTGTCCGCCATGGACATCATGTAATCCCCGGATTTGTCCACCTGCAGCGTCGCCAGGATTTCACGAAGCACTGTCTGCAGCGGCAGCAGGCTTCTGTCTCTTAAATAAACCAGGCCGTTAAAGTAATCGTTCCATTTCGCCACCCCGTAATACACAGCCAGAACTGCAATAATCGTTTTACTTAAGGGCAGAACCACTTTGGAAAAATACTGGAAATGCGTGGCACCGTCCAGCATGGCCGCTTCATACAATTCTCCGGGAATATTGGTCTGTATGTAGGTCCTTGCAACCATCAGATTCCAGACGCTGACACAGCCCATCAAAATAATGATCGCTCTGGTATTATATAATCCCAGGTTCTTCATTACAAGGAATGTGGGGATCAGGCCGCCGTTGAAAAACATGGTGAATACAAAGAATAAGTTAATAACTCCTTTTCCCACGAATTTCGGTCTTGACAGCGCATAAGCCGCCGACAGCGTTACCAGAATACTGATGACTACGCTTGCAAAAGTATAGAAAATGGAATTCGCATAGGAAGACCACAGTTCCTTATACTTAAAAACCGCCTGATAGCCAATCAGGGAAAAATCCACCGGATGCCAGATTACCTGCCCCCTTACAATCGCATCCGGGTCGGATACGGAGGCGATGCACACCAGATAGAGCGGATACAGGATAATCAGCATGATGACAATCCAGAATATCGAATTAAACATGTAAAAAATACGATTGCTGAAGCTCATCTGCTTTTTTGCTTTCTTTTTCATCGAAAAAACCTCTCAATCACTTTTATCAGAACAATCCCACGTCAGTCATACGTTTGGATACCTGGTTGACGGATATTATCAATATGAAGTTGATGATATTGACAAACAGGCCAATGGCCGCCGTGTAGGAGAACTGTCCGCTTCCAAGACCTACATTGTAAACATAAACGCCGATGATATCTGAGGTAGGAATATTGCCGGGCGTCTGCATAACCAGCGCTTTGTTCGTATCGGAGGCAAGCATCTTGCCGCAGTCCAGGATGAATACCATCATGGCCGTTGGAATCAGGCTCGGGATATCTATAAAACGTATTTTCTGCCAGATGCTGGCGCCGTCGATTTCAGCTGCTTCATATAATGACGGGTCAATGCCGGTCAGCGTGGCAATATAAAGGATGGTTCCGTAGCCCGCCGCCTGCCAGATACCTGAAATAATATAGATAGGACGGAATGCCGAAGCCTCGGACATGAAGTCAATCGCCTTCAATCCCATAGCCGTCCTGGCAAAATTCAGGATACCGCTGGTAGGTGAGAGGAAAATATAGAGCATACCTGCCAGTACTACGGTTGATATAAAGTAGGGGACATAAATACTTGTCTGTATAAACCTCTTCTTCTTTTTTCCCCGGATCTGATTCAGGAATATTGCCAGAATCAAAGGAACCGGGAAGCTCCACAGCAGATAATACACGTTCAATAATAAGGTGTTGGACAATAACCTCTTAAAATAGTAGGCGTTGAAAAAATTCTTGAAATGCTTCAACCCCACCCAGGCGCTGCCTGCAATGCCATCCACCGCCTTATAATCCTTAAAGGCAATCTGAATCCCATACAGAGGCAGGTAATTGAAAACCACAAAATAAATGATAGCCGGTAGTACTAATATGTACAGCTGCCAGTTGTCCCTCATGGCTGCCGCCAGGCTTTTCTTCTTTCTTATGGCTTTCGGTTTTCCGGATGCTTTCACTAAAAACCTCTCCCTTCTTTTTTTGTAACTTTCTTGCATGTTGCATGGTTAGAATATAATAAATGTCCGGCATATTATCAACGTTATAAATTTTTATACCCCTGTTTTTATTCGAAAAGTACCTGTTTTCCTGGGAAATACAGGTTTATTTTATGCATACTACACATAGATCGAAAAGGGCATGGAAGTGTGATTTCCATGCCTTACAAAAATTTATACCGTTGTTTTTTATTCAGTCACTATTGCCGGCTTACGCCATTCTGTTAAAACTGCCCTATAGGCATCGTTCATAATCCTGCCGCCGTCCTGTAAGCACAGCTGGTAATGACCTGGGAGAATTATATCTCCTTCCTTCGCCTTAACACCGACTGGACATGGAGTATAAGGATTTTTCTTTGGAAATGGTATAAATAGTTGTATAATTTAATTATAAGGGAAAACTTATTGCCAGAGCAAATTCAACAGTCAACTTTTTGGTAGTGACCCAGGACTGGTGAGTTTAACATGCACGAATTACGTTATATCCAAATAATCCCCAAGATGATCCATGGAGTTAACATTATGTTTAAAAAAATATTATGTGTTTTTATAACATTCCTTTTTTGCGGCATTGTAATTACCGCATGTGGAAAACCAAAAGAGATAAAATATTGTAATAGCACAAGTCTGTTTGGCGCTTCCTTATCAGATGCCTGTGAACTTCTGGGAATAGAAGTTGATTCTGAAAATTATTCAGAAGCCATGTTGGCAGGGCACAACTATAAAATATATACGCCGGAAGAATTATATACAATCAATGGTTATGAAGCCTCGGTGGCACTGTATATTTCACAGTTGCAGGCTCCGGACGGACAGGAAATGGGTTTAACGATGATACGCTTTTCTTTTGAAAAATCAGTCAGCTTAGAAGAATTTTCCGACTACCTTGAAGAAAATTATATACTTCAAAATAAATATGGTAATAAAACAGAAATAGGATGGCAGGGAGAATACTATTTTAATCTGGATAAATCCGATAAATTTGTAAAAGTGTATACTGAATTATATGGCGTTAAGCCCCTGATACCAACATGGATTTTGCAACTGAATCAGGTGAAGGGAAATCATACGGAGTTAACACTTATTTGTGAAGAAGCTGCTCTTTACCGTCATATTGATTCCTTCGATTAAGCAAAGGGTAAAAAAGGTATTGCAGACCCAGTAACTTGGATCTGCAATACCTTTTTTTCATCCTATCCCGGCAGACTCTCGGCTACCTCTGTCCCGCCATCGTCTCCGAAATCACCTGGTAAAGCACCTTCTGATCAATCGGCTTTGCAATATGTCCGTTCATGCCGGCAGAATAAGCCCGCATAACATCTTCATGAAATGCATCCGCAGTCATGGCGACAATCGGAATGGTCCGCGCCCGGGGATGCTCCGACTTCCTGATGGCATCCGTCGCCTGGTATCCGTCCATTACAGGCATCTGCACATCCATCAGTATCAAATCATAACGTTCCCGGCAGGAAAGGAATTTGTCCACGGCTTCCCTGCCGTCCCTGGCACAATCCACTGTAATCCCTGCCATCTTAAGCAGCTCCAGGGCAATTTCCCTGTTCAGATCATTGTCCTCGGCCAGCAGTACATGATATCCCTCCATTCCCATCTGCCGCGTAATCATTCCCGGTGCTGAAAACTCCACGGCCCTGCCGATACCTGTTACGGAAAGCAGGGTGTTATAGAGTGACGAAGCAAAAATCGGTTTGGATAAAAAAGCATTGGCTCCGGCATCTCGCGCGCTTTGTTCAATCACACTCCAATCATAGGCGGTAATGATGATAATTGTCGTATCCGGCCCTGATACCTCACGGATACGGCGTGTTACCTCCACCCCGTTAATATCCGGCATCCTCCAGTCCACCAGACAGACATCGTAGTCTGCGCCTTCCCGGCATGCGCCGCTTATCTTTTCCACACATTCCTTTCCTGTCAGCACCCAGTCCGAATGAATTCCCAAAGTCTCCAGCAGCAGCGCCGCATGGATGCAGCTGTCCCTGTCGTCATCCGCCACCAGCACCTTCAGTGCTTCCAGCGCCGGCTGTTTTTGCAGCTTTTCCTTTCCGGCCCTCCCTGAAATATCGAATTCCAGCTCTATGGCAAAGGCGCTGCCCTCCCCCGGCTCACTTTGTATGGATATCGTGCCGCCCATCAGCGTCACCAGATTCTTGCTAATCGCCATACCAAGTCCTGTTCCGCCATATTTCTTTCCTGTGGCAGCGTTTTCCTGTTCGAACGGCAGAAACAGGCGATCCATAAATTCCTGATTCATCCCAATCCCTGTATCGCTCACCGTAAAACGCAGTCTGACACAATTTTCATAACGCCGCAGCTGACGGATCTCTAATCGGATCGAACCGCCCTCAGGTGTAAATTTAAGCGCATTGGACAGAAGGTTGAGCAGAACCTGGTTCAGCCTGAGATCGTCTCCAATCAGTTCGGTATCCACAACATCCACAAGCGGCACGGTAAAATGAAGCCCCTTGGCCACGGCCTGGGGGTAGATAATGGAGGTAATGGATTCCGCCACATTTTCAAGATTAAAAGGCTCATGGGCGATTTTCATTTTTCCCTCATCAATTTTGGACATATCCAGCACATCATTGATCAGCATCATTAAATGCCTGGAGGAATAGCCGATCTTTTCCAGACAGTCAGCCACCCTCTTTTGATCCTCAATATAAGCCGCTGCTATGGTTGTCATTCCAATGATAGCATTCATTGGCGTGCGTATCTCATGGCTCATCCGGGAAAGGAAATCCGATTTTGCCCGATTGGCGCTTTCCGCTGCGGCCAGGGCATCCTTCAAGGCTTCGGTCTGCTCTGTCAGCTTTTTGTGCATCTTCCTAAGCTCCGTCACATCCGTGATGTCAATAAAAATAATAAGATAAACCGGGCATCCGTCCTGCCAGTCCACACAGGAAGCATTCACCTGCAGCCACAGAAACTGGTCAAACCGGCTTTTCACATGCATGACAAAATGAACCGACCTGCCTGACATCAGGTTTTCCTTCTGCTCTAAAATGGCTTCCATATTAGCTTCTATGTTCCGCAGATGCAGTCCTCCGCTCCCATCTCCCGCATCATATCCAAAATAGTTCATATAACGGGTATTTCCTTCAAGCAGCGTCATCCGCAGGTCATTATCAATCCGGTATTTTGCCACAAATCCGGGAAGGCTCTCATAGGTAACGGACTGTTCCTTTTGCATCCTCACCAAATCATCCACATTGGTAAGCACGGTATATGCCACCTGGCAGCCGTCAATATATTCCTCCGCAAACTGGGTGGAAAATTGTACCCAGACGAAATTACCGTCCCTTCTGCGTATACGTGACAGCAGGCGATAGCCGCTCTGCCCTTCGGCCATAGCATTCTGAACCACATTGGTAAGGCGGATCCATTCCTCGGGATCATTCTGATAGTATATGTCAGGCTGGTTATGAAAGGTCGCTTCATACTCCTCCTTCGGCCATCCGATAAGCTCATAGTAAAATTCATTCGCCCAGACTACCGTATAATGTTCATCAAGAAGATGCTTGCTGACACTGACTCCCATCAGCTGCATCAGCGTACTGTATTCATAATCGGCCGCTGTTATATGTAGCCCCCTGTTACCTGCTTCTTTCTCCTGCATTACTGACCTCCTCATTTCCGGTTCTTTTCGCGTCTTTCCTGATATCCTGCTGCCTTATCCTCCCGCTGCGGCCTGATGCGGCCTTTTCGTTTATACACACCTTGTTCATATTTATATCTTTAGATTATAAAACAGAAGATGTAAAATTACAACGCACTTATTGGATGCAGCTTAAAATAATGATAAAATAAAGCAATAGTTCAATTGTGAACCGTTATAAGATAAGCATTCAGCAATGCATGATTTTAAAAGGAGACGGACAATTGCAGAATGAACAGGACTTTTCCAATCTGATATATGAATATTTTTTCCTGCGCATCCGCTTTGGATATTACCGCTGCGGGGACAGCCTTCCTCCCATTGATACCCTGTGCAGGGAATTCAATGTCGCTCCGCTTACCGTGACAGCCGCACTTCGCCGCCTGCGCTCGGAGGGTTTTATTTCCATGCACAACGGCCGCCCCACCATGGTCCTCTACCAGCTGAAAGAAAGGGAGGAGGAAGAATTCTGCCTCCGCTTTTTCTCAGAACGGTGGCCTGCATTTATGGATTTATATGCATCCTCCGAACTGATTCTGGTTCCTCTGGAAATTGAAGGGCTGCGCAGAATGGACGATGGGGATCTGGCTGAAATTTCCCGCCTGGCAAAGTGGGGCGATGCGGATGATCTGCTGCATTTTTTCTGGTTTACCCTGCAGAAGCTGGACAATCCTCTGGCATTAAATCTTTTCTGGGAGTCAACTCAGTTCATGGGCTTCCCCTTTGCCAAAAAAAGCCGGGCATACGGCAGCTACAGCCCCGGCATCGTCCGCCGGCGCCTGAATAAACTTATCCAATACATAAAAGCCCGGGACTGGAATACCGTCCGGGAGCTCCTGCTGCGGTATCAGAGAGATGATGTCCGCCGTATGGTTGAAGCGTTCGGCAAGGATATCAGGTCTTTGACAAAGGAGGAAATGGTACCGTTTACCTGGAGGATCTACCGGGAGCGTCCTCAGGTCCGCTATGACCTTGCCTTCCGCCTCCTGCATGAAATTTATATGGGAGAATACCGGGAAAAAGACTTTCTTCCCTCTTATGAAAAAATGGCGCAGAAATATCAGGTATCCGTCAGCACGATACGCCGCACCGTCAACACCTTATGCCAGACAGGGGCGGCGCGCGCTATAAACGGCAGGGGAACGCAGATATTTACAGCGGGACAGCCATGCGATGCGCCGGATTTTGAAAGTCCGGCCATCCGCAGGAGCCTGGCTTACTTTGTACAGTCCTTTGAGCTTCTGATCTATACCTGTGAAGGCGTAACCCACAGCCTCCTCTCCTCCGTATCCCAGGCGGACAAGGACATACTGGCTGGAGAGCTGAAAAACAACCTCCTTACCGGCCGGACTGAATTTTCCCTCTGGTGTTATCTGCTCTACGTGGGAAAATACAGTCCGCTGGAAGGCATCCGTGTAATCTACAGGGGCATCTACAGCCTGTTTCTATGGGGATACCCGTTGAAGGCCTCCTTTGGGAACTCAGAAAGGGTAGACAATGCGCTGCTGCATTTCACGGAGCTGATGCTTTCAAAGCTTGCCCAAAATGATGTTGACGGTTGTGCTGTAACTGTCCGGGAACTGCTTTCTCAGATGTTTCCTTATGCCCGGCAGTATTTGCTGGAGCATGGGATAAAGGAAGAGGAAATGCGGCTGACGCCTTGTATCCATTTGCAGCTGACTACCTAGGCTGCGGGCTGTGTATACCTGGTATTTCTTCAAATTCCAGCACCAGCAGCCCACCCCCGCAGGCCAAATCCCTTTTAATCGTCCAGCGCAGCTTCTCCAGCTCATCCGCCGTTGCAAGTATCCTTTCCTTCCCGCCCGGCAGTTCACCGAACAAAGCGGAAACCTGCCAGCGGGCGGCGCTGTCAGTATTGTCTGCGGCAGTCTCAAGAACCTCATGCAGCCGGAAGCGCATTCCCACATCCTCCTCTGCGGAAGGATTTGCGGCGATGAGAAGGACTCTGCCCTTTTCCATATAGCAATAAGGGATGGGAAGCTCTCTGTCAGCCTCATACTCTATGGCTGCAAAGTTTCTCTTTGTATCTCCCATGCGGCAGGGCTTTATCAGTTCTGAATGGCTTCTCCGGATTTTGATAATGCTTTTCATATCCTCAAGCATCTGTGTCTTCCCAGGCAGCTTCAGCTGCTCCCAGTCGATCCAGCTTCCATACAGCCAACGCCCTTTTCCAAAGGGTTCCCCGCCGAACAGTCCAGGGGAAAGCTGCGGCAGCGGCCTGTAATCGGCATTAAACTCCTCTCCTGACATAAAGACAGGAACCCCCGGCGCCAGCAGCGTGGTATAGCCGGCAAGATACCGGCTGCCCTGGGCACAATAGGGGTTTTCCTCTCCTGGGAAGCCAACCCAGCCGCCGTCATGGCAGCTTAACTGGATTGACAGGCGCTGCCCATCCTGTATCCGCAGCGGGAATTCCAGGAGCAGTCCGTTTTTCTTCTTCTGAACGGAAACCGTATAGTCTACCTCCAGGACTCCTTCTCTGTTACTGTTCCAAAGCTGTCCCTGATTGTCTGCGATCTGTATGTTACGGACGGCTTTTTCCCCGTAAATATTTTCCACGCGCAGACGGCCCGTCTGCACCTGCCAGGCTGCCGAAGCCGCTCCTTCCTCCGTCCTCGTACAGGCTCCTTCCTCTATCACCTCAGGAACCTTTTCCGGCTGATGCCAATGGTTCCTGCTGCTGTCCTGTACGGTGCCGTCTTCATAAAAAATTTTTACCTGATAGCGTTCATTCGCCCGCGTCTGCCTGTCCGCGCAGTATCCGGCGGCGTCATACAGCATGCGGTGCGACCGGTTCAGCCCGTAATTGTGGGAGATCACCTCCCCATGCTGCAGGATATCGGTCACTCCGCGAATAGCAGGACCGCTTTCCGCTATAATGAGGATCTTCTTTCCAAAATCGGCCGCTCCTTTTCTGATCTGCGTCCAAAGGTCATTGCGGTAATGGGCCACATCCAGACGGAAGCCGTCAACGCCGAATTCCCGGATGTACCAAAGCCAGGTATTTATCCACCATACATCCAAATCCGGATGGTTTCCGTACCAGTCATAATCCTTCATTCCCCAGGATTCCCCGGCAAACCAGTCCGGATGCTCCTGAACCAGCGGGCTGTCCTTCATCACCCCATGGGTTATCACATCCAGGAATACCCGGATTCCGCGGCTGTGCGCGTTTTGTACCAGGCGTCTGAAATCCTCCTCCGTTCCCAGGGTGGGATCGATTCTGTCGGAGCGTATGCAGGCATATTCCGACCAGATATTATAAAAATGTCCTTCCCTGCAAAGCTGATGCCCGCTGAGCCAGATACCGTTAATCCCCAGCTCCTCCAGATAGGGCAGCTTCTCCTCCAGGGATGCGAAGGTCCCTGATTCGGGGCCCGTGGGGGATGTGAAATTTTTGGTTGCTATTTCATATAGGATGAGCTGATCCAGATACTCCGGGGCATCTGTAATATTGCTGTCCATAACTTCATTATCCATACTGCTTCAGTCACCTTTCCTGTTTCTTCATATATAAAAGATCCCAATATTGAAGCGAAGGCACCTCAAATTCCAGATACCTGCCATTGTCATCCTCCCCTTTTTCAAAAATCAGAGAAGTGCTGACGGCGCTTTCCTCATCCGGGGAAGCCAGCCAGATGCCGGTGATTTCTTCCGGCGTATAGTATTTTACCCGCAGCCCGTTCAGGGGAAGCGGCGCAGCCTTTTTCCCCCGCTCGTCGCGCCATTCATTGTCGGTTCCGCAGAGATTGATGAGATGCAGGATTTCGTATGCTTCATCCGCTTTTGTATAAGCCCACACGGCATCGCTTTCCCCCTGTGCGCTCACGGGCGTTCCCTGGATTTCCACCGTTCTTTGTATCCGGGTCTGCCCGTCCCGCAGCACGTTTTCATAGACGGTCACAAAATCGGCCATCCGGCGCATGGATGCCTTCAGCGCATCATCCATCGGGATTTTGTCATCCGGATAGTATTCCACATGCAGCATTGAGTCACCGTTTCCCAACTCCAGCCGGGAGCCTCCGGCCGCATAAACCGCCGCGTCACACAGCAGCACTGCCGGGGCGTTCATAGATCCCACAGTTTTGTAATAGTTGATATAGGCTTTTACCACCAGTGATTTTCCTTTTCCGTCCATGGAAAAGGGCCTGCTTTCCTCCATGGTGCGCTCGATCTCACCTGCCAGCGCGCTATAGGTATTATAAGCAATGCCCTCCCGATCCTGATCCCAGGGCCAGAACTCCGTATAGAGAACATCCGCCCGGCTGGTATTCGCCTGTTCAATGCCCTGGCCGCCCACCGGGTTAAAGGACAGATATTTATCCCCCAGCGCTTCCTTGGCCGCGTTCAGGAACTGACGGTAGGTATCCTTCACGTACCAGACAGGCTCTCCCTTTTCATCGGTTCCGAGGGGATTCCCTTCCATATCCGTCATTTTTCCCCACTCGCCCACCGTATCCCCGTGCCAGCCGTCAAAATCCAGATACTGAAATATCCGGTTTTCCTGGGCAAACAGCCATTCCTGCCAGTCCGGGTTCAACGGATTCATAAAATACAGGCTGCCGTTTCCGGAAGGGGAGGCTCCCATCTGAAATGAGAATTCTCCCTCTCCCCGGTCATTGTCCGGCGCAAAATAAAGCTTCCAGTCTTCCGCCGCCGCAGGATTCCCCGCTGCATCCGTAAAAAAGCTGTCGGTTCCCGCATAAATCATGTTATAGGCCATGTTTACCATGCCCCTTTCCTTCGCGGCCCGTATGTAATCTTTTATGGTATCTGCGTATATCCTCCGGCCCGACCAGTCCTCCCAGCCTTCCGCCGCCCCGCCTGTGTACTCCTGCGGCAACGGCTGGTGGTGCAGCGCCTGCCAGTCATAGTATTCGATGGCATTGATATGATACCTGTTCATCAACGCGATTTTTTCCGCCGCCTCTTCTTTCTCCTCATAGCTGCACACATAGCCGTACCTGGGGAATTTGACCCAGCTGGAGGATACATCCGCACCTATAGTATCCTGTGCAATATGCCGTTCCTTGCCGTCCGTTATTTCCAGGCTGATTACATAACCCTGAAAATCCGTTTCCGGCGGCTGCCATTCCAGGGAAAGCTTTCTCTTTTCCCCTTTATCCAGCACAATTTCCTGCTGCGAGGAAAAAATCTCCTCCTCCAGATGGAAAACCCTCATCTCAAGCGTTCCGCTCCGGAACCGTCTGTCCGTCGTATTTTCCACAGCGGCCTCCAGCCTGACCGTTTCTCCCGGCGCATAACGTGCTTTATCGGTTCCTGCAATCAAAAGCGTAATATCGCCCGCCACAAAGGCGCCGGCAGCCCGCGCATATATTACGCCGGCTGCCGTTCCCAGGATTCCCAGACCCGCGATACATAAAGCCAGGCACATCCTTTTTCCTGAAATTTTCATTGTAATCTCCGTTCCACCGCCAGGCGGCGGCACAAATATCCCTCCCGCATATCACAGGCAGGCCTGCGCTACCGCAGAATTAAACAGTTTGAAAAAAATTATCAATATACCGCTACTCCTTCACGGACCCCATAACGATTCCCGTAATCAGATATTTCTGCAGAAAAGGATAAATCAGCAGGAGCGGAACCACTGCCACCACGATCTTGGCCGCATTCAGGTTTCTGTTGGATAATTCCGTCACATTTTCAAGAGCGCTGCTCCCGGCGCCGTTTTTGAGCAGCTCCTGGATATCCACGCTCAAAGACTGGATATAGGTCATAATAGGATACTTGTTTATTTTCTGTATGTAAATCAGCCCGCTGAAAAAATCGTTCCAGCTTCCCACAATACTGAACAGCGAAATGGTGGCCAGACAGGGCTTGGCACAGGGAATCATAATTTTAAGCAGAACCGTCATCGGCCCCGCGCCGTCAATCACCGCCGCTTCTTCCAGGGACTTGGGGATTCCCAGGAAAAAGTTCATCAGCAGGATGACATTAAATATAGGGAGCGCTCCCGGCAGCACCAGCGCCCAGATGCTGTTGAGCAGCCCCAGATTTTTTACCAGAATAAAGGTGGGGATCATTCCGCCGTTAAACAGCATGGCAAATATCAGCAGGTTCATATAGAAGTTCCTGGCAGAAAATTCACGCTTGCTCTTGGTCAGCGGATAAGCCATGGGCACGGTAACCGCCAGATTCAAAAACAGCGCCAGGATCACCCGGATGACGGAAATGCCGAAGGAACGCCAGAACTGCCCGTCCTCCAGGATTTTTTTATAGGCGCTCACCGTAAAACCCACCGGCAGCAGCCCCACCTTGTTCGCCGTCACCGCCGCGCTCCCGCTTAAGGAGATGGCCACTATGTTCCAAAGGGGCAGCAGGCAGGCCAGCCCGGATAAAATGACCAGCGCATGGATTACGGCAATTCGTATTTTGGAATGTACACTTTTATTATCGATCATGTTAACCTCACTTCTGCGCTCAGTGCGCCGAACGTTAAAAAATTTTCTGCCCTGTCATTTTTTTGGTCACGCCGTTTGCCGTAAGCAGCAGAAGCATTCCCACCGCGGAACGGCACAGGCCCACTGCGGCGCCGAAGCTGTACTGTCTTCCCACAAGGCCGATACGGTAAACATAGGTATCCAGTACGTCCCCTGTTTCATATACAATGGGGGAATACAGGTTATAAATCTGATCAAAGCCCGCGCTCAGGATGCCTGTCAGGTTCATCGCCGCCATCAGCAGGATGATGGGCAGCATGCCCGGTATTGTCACATTCCATACACGTTTCCACCAGGAGGCGCCGTCGATGGCCGCCGCTTCATGGAGGCCCGGATCAATGGAGGTGATGGCAGCCAGATAGACCACGGAGCTGTATCCGAATTCCTTCCATACGTCCGTCCCGATAATCAATCCCTGAAAGGTCTGGTTGCTTCCCAGGAAATTGATTTTATCCAGGCCAAAGCCTGCCAGCAGCTGGTTTACGGAGCCGTCCAGGCTGAACAGGTTGACCACCACGCTTGCCAGGACCACCCAGGAAAGGAAATGGGGCAGGTAAACCACGGTCTGCACCGTTTTTTTCAGGAATTTAATCCGTATTTCATTTAGAAGAATGGAAAAGGCAATGGCCATCACGGTGCCCAGCAGGATTTTACCCAGGGCAATTACCAGCGTATTGCGGATGATTTTGCCGATATCGGGCAGATGTATCATATAAATAAAATGCTTCAGACCCACAAAATCCGAACCGAACAGCCCCTTTGCCGGGACGAAGTCCTGAAAAGCCATGAGAATTCCCACCATGGGAATGTAGCTGAATAATATCAGGAAAAAGAGCCCCGGAAACATCATAAGATGATATGCTGCATTGGAGCGCCTTTTCACCTGCCTCCGGGAGGTTTTCTTTCTTTCTGTTTTCATAAAAATTCTCCTTTGGGATGGAAAACGGCCATGCTGCAGGCATTTCCCGCAGGCATGGCCGTCAAACGCCGTTTTACCGTTCCTGCGCTGCGATTTCGTCAATTATCTGTGCGCCGCCCTGCGCGTTCCAGTTTTCCACGAACTGCGCAAAGCCGGTTTCCACGTCTTCTACACCGGTAACTATTTTAATGAAGGTTTCCTCCTCCAGCTTCTCCAGGTTGGCCCAGTTGGTTTCCATGGTGGGGGTTGTCTGAGGGAATACGGGCGTCAGCCAGGAAAACAGATCCTGTTCAGTCAGTTCATAAATCAGATTTACACCCTTCATGCGGGAATGGTACTTCGCCCAGCCCGTGGCATCCTCCGTTCCTTCCAGATAAGCCCCGATTACCGCAGCATTGGTCCTCTGCTCTGCACTGTGGATTTCCTCTACAGTAATTTCACCATCCAGGCACTGCTTCAGATCCTTATAATCGTCCAAAAGAGAGGTATAGGAATTTACTTCAATATTAAAGGGCCTGGTGGAGCCGTCCACACCGTCCTCCATGTATTTAGCCACCTCGGGGAATTCCTCTGCAACGGAAGAGGAATTGGCCAGCTCATCGTAAAACAGATTGGCAATTTCAACAGCCAGTTCCGGATGGGCAAATTCCTTGCTTACTACCATATAGCCGTTTGTGGCGTCGTTATGCTTACAGTTTACTTTTCCGTTTGCATCCTCAAGCGCATACGCCTGGAAGGAAGCGTCCTTATTCAATGCATACACATTGTTCAGAAGCCAGTCCGGAATATGCCATGTGCCAAAGGCGATGCCTGTCTGTCCGTTGGCAAGCAGCGCGGTGATATCATCCCAGGTTCTTGTACCCACCTGAGGATCCAGGATTCCGTCGCGGTACCAGCCGGCAGCGGTGGAAAGGGCGTTCTTCATTTCCTCCGTTGTGGAACCATAAATGATTCCGCCGTCCTTTTCATACCAGGTTTTAGGGAAAGCGCCCATGGCATAGGCCAGGGAATTCATGCTGTAGGTTCCGTCAGGATCACCGCTTATCAGCCAGGAGGCCAGGGCAATGCCCACCACATTTTCCGCGTTTCCAGGATTTTTATCCACGAATTCCTTTGCTACCATTTCCAGCTCTTCTATGGTAATGCAGCCGTTTCCATCCTCATCAATTGTGATGCCCAGAGAATCCATCCAGTCGCTTCTGATCCAGACAATACTGGGACCGGAGTCCGCATTGGTGCCCGGAAGCGCCATGATTTTCCCGTCAAAGGTCACATTTTCCAGCGCTCTGCCGCCATAGGAATCATAAATCCCTTTCAGATAATCGCTGGCATGGCTCTCATAGCTTTCCGTCAGATCCGCTATCAGGTCGTTTTCGTACAGCTCCTGCAGTTCATCCAGTGTCGTCACCTTCATGATATCCGGGATATCCCCGGCGGAAAGGGCAAGGGACACCTGCCTGTCGTAATCGTCCCCGTTGGCTTCAAATTCATCCACAATCTTTACATTCAGCTTATCCTCCAGCATTCTGGTGTAAGCATTATTTTCATAGGTATCGCCTTCCGGCAGTTTGGGATTCTGCAGTGTCTGCCTTCCCATCATTATCGTAACCGCTTCTGTGTCCGCGGCGGCCCCGCTTCCCGTCTCCGTTGCCCCTGTTTCCTCACTTTTTGCCGAACAGGCAGATACAGATGCCATCATGGCGAAAGCAAGCGTAACTGACATCATTTTTTTCCAAAATCCGTTCTTCATCTCAAAACCTCCCGGTTTACTATGCTAAGTTTGTGTATTTCCCTCACAGAGCGGCCGCTCCTGCTGATGTAACAAGTATACGGCATCCTCCCCCGCCAGGTAAATAAAACGATTTCCATTTTCATGATATTTTTTACAGTTCTTTTTTTAGGGACATTGTATACAAAACTCAGTCATGGTATACTTCAACCATGCAAATTAGCTAATGAAAGGTTTGCCGATGCTGTGGGCTTTGCTGTGCCCTGTCCGCTGCCCGGTGTGGCCGGCCGCTTTCCTTTCCGCCGGGGGCTGAGGGGTTTTTATGTGGTCCGTCAGGCCGGGCATTGCGATGAGCCCAAGGGCGTCAGCTATGTCAGGTGGGGCTGACATAGCTGACTGGTCTCATCTCCATGGCCTGAAAGGTACCTCATAAAAACCCCTCAGCCCCCGGCGGAAAGGAAAGCGGCCGGCCACACCGGGCAGCGGACAGGGCATGGCAAAGCCCACAGCATCGGCAAAGCCTCCATTTAACAAATTTTGAAAGGGTGAAGCTTTATGTATACTTTATTGATTGCGGATGATGAGGCGGATGAGAGGGCTTTGATAGTTTTTCTTTTGAAGAGTTATCCTGAGAGTTTTCATATTTTGGAGGCTTCTAATGGGCGGGAGGCGTTGTCTGTTTTGCAGCGGGGCCGTGTGGATATTCTTTTGTCGGATATTCAGATGCCTTTTTTGAATGGGATTGAGCTGGCTACTGAAGCCAAAAAGCTTTATCCGGATACGGAGATTCTTTTTTTCAGCGGGTATGATGATTTTGAATATGTAAAGAATGCGCTTTCGCTGCGGGCGGTGAATTATATCCTGAAGCCGGTGAGTCCGGAGGAGTTTGATAAATCGTTAAATGAAATCGTAAAGCGGCTGGATTCGCAGAAGATAGAATTCACACAGTCTGAGGAGTATATTGAGACGCGTTTCCGGGGGGAAGTGATGCCCTCCGGGGAGACGATTTCTGAAAATGCCTCCGCGGCGGCCGATACGCTGCTTCTGCGGAGCATAGAGCTTGCAATTAAGCTGAAGCAGCCGGAAAAGCTGACGGCGCAGGTGCGGGAGCTTCTGCATAAATACCGGGATACGCCGAACCTGTCCCATATTTATATCCGCTATATCTGCACTACGCTGCTGCAGTTACTTATGGACGCTGCGCCGGAGCAGACGGAGGAGGATTTTCAGAAGGCGGTGCGGGAAATTTATACCTTCCGGCATTTTTCCGATATCGTGGAGTTGATAGAACGCTATCTGGACATGGCGGCCGCTTCTATCCGGCAGGAGCTGGATGCGCCCAATTATGCGGTCCATCAGGTAAAGCAGTATATCCACCTGCATTACGCCGAGGATCTCAGCCTGAACCTGCTGGCGGATCTGGTGTACCTGAATCCCAAGTACCTGAGCAATATTTTTACCCAGTCCACCGGCTGCAATCTCAACAAATATATCCGCAGGGTGCGCATGGAAAAGGCCTGTGGGCTGCTGCTTGACACCAACATGAAGGTGTCCGACATCAGTCAGGCGGTGGGATACCCCAATCCCTCTTATTTCTGCAAAACCTTCCAGGAAATCTACGGAACCACGCCCGACCGTTTCCGGCAGGGAACGGAACGCGCCTGAAAACAGGAGGAATTCTATGTACGCAAAAATTCTTCGCCGTATAAAAAATATGGGCTTCCGCAAAAAAATCACGGGGATCAGTCTGGCAATCAGCCTGATCCCTGTGATTCTCCTGGGTATCTTTTCCTATGGGCAGATGCGCAGTCTCATGCTGGAACGGGAATCCCTGGCGCTGCGGGAAACGCTCCGCCAGGAAACGGATCATCTGAATTATAAGCTGGAATCCTATCTTTCCGCCCTCAATCTCATCTGCTGGAATGAAGGCATCCGTACATCCCTGTCAAAGGATTATGAAACCAATGTGGATATGTATCTGGCGTATCGTGACGTTATTGATCCCATGTTTCTCACCGTGCGTTCCCTGAACAGGGATATTACTTCCATCAGCGTTTACACGGATAACCATATGAATCCTCACGGGAACGTACTGCGGCCGCTGGAAGAGGCTGCAGGGGAGGCCTGGTTTGATCAGGCGTGCCGCTCCACGGCGCCCTTTTTCCAGATTTCAGAGGACGGGCGGAGCATTCTCCTGCTGTGCCAGTTCTATTATAAATACGTCCCCTATACCAATATCCTCTGCATGACAATTGATCTGGCCTCCGCCCTGGATACGGCGGACAGCCTGTTTGAGGATAATTATGGTTTTCTCATGGCCTCGGCGGAGGGAGAAAGCCTGTTCCGGTTTACGAATATTTCCGGGGAAGCAGCGGCGGACGTGCCTGACAGCGGAACTCTGACCCAGGAGGGTATTTCCCGGGATTATCTTGTGGAAAGCAGCGCGCTGGAGGATACGGACTGGAGGCTTTACCTGTACCGTCCTGTGGAAGAAGCTGCGGCGGCCATCCGGCAGATTACCTATATCGTGCTTTTCATGATCCTGGTGTGCATTCTTCTCGTTTCCTGTACCAGCGCCGGATTGTCCAGGCTGGTGGTGCATCCGCTGGAACAGCTCTCCTCCTATATCGCCAAGGTGGAGTCCGGCAATTATGAATTTACCATCACCTCAGACAGTACGGACGAGGTGGGCCGCCTCATTGAGGCCTTCCGCAAAATGACCGCCAATTTAAACCACCTGGTCAACGAGGTGCTGCGGGCGAAAATCGCACAGCAGAAATATGAGCTGAAAATTCTGCAGTCCCAGATCAATCCCCACTTTCTGTATAATTCCCTGTCCCTGATCAATGGGAAGGCCATCATGGCCGGACAGCAGGACATCAGCCAGATGGCAAGGCTGCTTTCCACCTTTTACCGGACCATGCTGAACAAAGGAAGCAGCATCACCACTGTGGAATCCGAACTGGAAAATACAAAGGCCTATATTTCTATCCAGCGGATGATGCATTCCGATTCCTTTGATGTGACCTATGATATTGCCGGGGATGTCCTCTCCTTCCCCATCCTGAATCTCCTTCTGCAGCCGCTTGCGGAAAATGCCATCATCCATGGTCTTGATCACAAGGAAACTCCCGGAAAAGGGGTTCTCTCCGTTTCCTGTTACCGGGAAGGGGAGGATATCGTTTTCAAGGTGATGGACAACGGCTGCGGAATGCCTGAGGAGGAATGCACCCGTATCCTCAGCGCAGACAGCCGGGGCTATGGGGTGAAAAACGTACATCAGAGAGTCTGCCTTTACTATGGCCCCGGCTATGGGCTGTCCTACCGCAGCACAAACGGAATGGGAACCTGCGCCGTCCTGCAGGTATCAGAATCGCTGCCGCCCTCGGAGTGAGCCGTATGTGCCAAAGCTGGGTATTTATTACAGCATCTGCTTATTTGTAAAGTATCCCGGAATGTACTATAATAAAAGCCGGACCGGCAGAAACAAACTACGGACAAAGAACAGGCAGGGGAGAAGAATCTGATGAAGCTATTACTGGTTGAAGATGATCCGGAAATCTGCGGAATGCTGAAAAAATTTCTGGAAAAAGAAAATTTTGAAATTATCACCGCCAATGACGGGGAAGAGGCCTGCAGCAAATTCAGGCAGGAAACCTGCGTTCTTGTTCTCCTTGATCTGATGCTGCCAAAAATCAACGGCATGGATGTGCTGCAGCAAATCCGTGCCCAAAGTACGGTGCCGATTATCATTATGTCTGCAAAAGATACGGATTCCGATATCACGCTTGGGCTGGGCCTGGGCGCTGACGATTATGTGACCAAGCCCTTTTCCATGGTCCAGGTACTCGCCCGGATCAAGGCCAATCTGCGAAGGACCGGCCAGTATGCCGCTTCCTCCCTTGCCCGCCCCTCCCTGCTTTCTGTGGGAGAACTGCGAATGAATCTGGAGGATTACACCGTTTCAAAGCAGGGAAAGGAAATTGAGCTCACGGCGAAGGAATTTGAAATTCTGCGTCTCCTTCTGCAGAATCCCAGGAAGGTATATACCAAGGAACAGATTTATTCCCTCATCTGGAATGATGCCTATCTTGGCGATGAAAACGCGGTTAACGTCCATATCAGCCGGCTGAGGAATAAAATTGAAGATAACCCCCGTTCTCCCAAATATGTGATTACGGTGTGGGGTATCGGTTACAAGTCAGGAGAATTCAAATGAGCGAAGCTGCAATCATATTTCTTCTCATTCTCTGCATTATCCTTCTTTTTTCCATTATCCTTTACCAACGGTTCCATTTTAAAAAAGGGATACACGCAAGGCTGAAGGAAGTGAGCGACAAGCTGGAGGATATCCTTGTATCGGGAAGTGATGAAAAGGTCATGGTTTTCACGGACGACAGTGCATTGATAGAGCTGTCCGGCCAGATCAACCTCCTGCTGGAGGGATATCAGAAAATAAAGGTGGACTACCGGCGTTCCCAGGCCGCTTCCAAGAAGATGCTTTCCAACATATCCCATGATATCAAGACCCCTATGACCGTTATTCTGGGATACCTTGAAATGATCCGCCTGGAAAGCCCGGAGGAAAATGAGCTTCTGGAAAAGGTGGAGGAAAAAGCACGGAAGATGATGGAACTGATCAGCCAGTTTTTTACCCTGGCAAAGCTGGAGGCCGGCGATACCAGCCTGGAGCTGTCCAGCGTCAGCCTGAATGAATGCTGCCGGGAAGCAGTCCTTGATTTCTATGAGCTGCTGACCCAGAAAAATTTCCAGGTGGAAGTTGATATCCCGGAGCAATCCGTATGCATTATGGGAAACAGGGACGCCCTGGGACGGATTCTGGAAAATCTCATATCAAATGCCATCCGTTATGGCGGGGACGGCAAATATCTGGGAGTTTTTCTTCATTCGGACGAAAAATATGTCTATATCGACATATCCGACAAGGGCAAAGGTATCGACAAAGCCTTTTCCACCCGGATTTTCGACCGTCTCTTCACCCTGGAGGATTCCCGGAACCAGGAAATACAGGGTAACGGACTAGGCCTGACCATCGCCAAAAGCCTCGCAAACCAGCTTGGCGGCGATATTTTACTCAAAAGCGATCCCCACATCCTCACCACCTTCACATTGAAATTCCGGAAACTGATATATTAAAGGAAGCAAAGCAGAATGATCCGCCGAGGCTGCGGCAAAAAGCCGGGAGGCCGGCATACAGCGGCCACAGGGCGGCGGATCATTCTGCTTTATTTTCGGTAACGAAAGAAATTTGTAAGAATTGGTCAAGAGTTTTGCAAAGTTCTTTCTATATGATAGGGTTTAACAGGAAAGGAGAACTATTATGGAATATATTTTACAGACGAATCATCTTACGAAGGTTATTGACAAAAAGGAAATCGTTCATGATGTGGGGCTTCATGTGCAGAAGGGGGAAATTTACGGGTTTTTGGGGCCGAATGGAGCCGGGAAAACCTCTGTGATGAAGATGCTTACCAACATATGGAAGCCTTCCGGCGGGTCGGTTGAGATATTCGGGGAGACGCTTACGCCCTCTTCCTATCAGGTCCTGAAACGGATGGGCAGCATTCTGGAGTTTCCTACCTTCTATGACCATATGAGCGGGCGGGAAAATCTTAAGCTTCATTGCGAATATATGGGATACTATCATCCCGGAAGCGTTGAAAATGCGCTGGAAATGCTGCATTTATCAGATGCGGCCGACAAGCCGGTGAAAAGCTATTCCCTGGGAATGAAGCAAAGGCTTGGAATTGCCAGGGCGGTTTTGTGCAAGCCGGAGCTGCTGATACTCGATGAGCCGACGAACGGGCTGGACCCCGCCGGGATGAAACAAATCCGCGATTTGATGAAAATGCTCTGTGCGGATTACGGAATTACCATTATGATTTCTTCCCATATTCTTTCCGAGGTGGAAAGCATTGCCCATACAATCGGCATGATTCATCACGGCAGGCTTATCAATGAAATATCCATGGAGGAAATTGAGGAAAAAAACACCGCATATATTGAGCTTGGGGTTAACGATACAAAACGGACGGCATATCTGCTTTCAGAGGAGCTGAAGCTGTTAAGCTTCAGGATTATGGATACGGGGGAAATCAGGATCTATGATAAACAGATCAGTCCGCAGGCCATCTCAAAGGTTCTGGGGGCAAATGGTGTGGAAATCCGGGTCCTGCGGAAAAAATCGGAGACTCTGGAAGACTATTTTCTGAAAATGACGGCGGAGGTATGATAGATATGATTAAGTTAATCAAGTTAGAATGGAAGAAAAACCAGATTGGGAAGTATATTCGAAATGCCGTGATTCTGACGGCGCTGCTGTGCCTGTTTATTTTCGCCATGGATTTTCTGGGAATCGCCAACGATCCGGAGACAGGCGTACCGGATACGGCTCCCGGAATGAACAATATTTCTTCTACCATTGAATTGTTTTCCAGCATGGCCTTTCTGGTATTTACCGGAGTAATGCTGTCTTCCTTTATCGTAAGCGCTTATAAAAACAAAACGATGAACCTGATGTTTTCCTATCCTGTAAAGAGGCAGAAAATACTGGTATCACAGATGCTCGCCGTCTGGATTTTTAATTTCTGCGCGCTGGTTCTGGCAAAGCTGCTTATGTATGGCTGTATTCTTGCCGGCTCACGCTTCTTGCCAGCCTCTTTTTCCTCAGGCTATGATATGGGCAGCCTTAATTTTTATGTACAGCTTCTGCTGAAGTCGGCCGTTATAGTGAGTATGGGTTTCATTGCCCTGTTTATCGGCCTTGCCATGAGGTCCTCCAAGGCCACGATTATCACCTCATTTCTGCTGATATTCCTCACGCAGGCTAATATCGGTGATTTTACCATGGCAGACAACGCCGTTTTCCCTTTGGCGCTCACCCTGGTTTCCATTCTTTTCGCTTTTCTTTCCGTTTATAAGGTGGAAACGAGGGATTTAATGTAAGTAAGATTCAATGCAAGAGATTTAACATAACCAAAATCCAGGCCGGCGGCGCTTATCCTGCGTCACTGCCTGGATTATTTTTTCCTATATATCCATTATCTTACTAAGTGCCGCCGAAAAAAACTATTCGTGATGTTCCTTTTTCTCTTTATGGTCATGATGCTCTTCCCGGTTTTCATAACCATCCTTCGTATCACCGGCGGTTTCTTCTCCGGTTTTATTTTCATTTCTGGCTCCGTGTTCTTCCCCGGTTCCGGTTTCTTCCCCGCTTTCGTTCCCGCCGCCCCCTTTTTCATGGTGCCCGCCGCAGTGCTCCTGTGTAAGCTCCTTTATTTCGCTGATGGAATGCTCTGCGCACCGGTCATAGGAGGCGCTGGGATCCACCTCCTGCAGTTGGGTGATGGCCAGATATTTGGCGGGGCTTAAGTTATGGTCGTGGGCACAGTCCCTGACCTCCTCCGACACCGCGAAAACATCCGCCGATGCCGTGGAATGATGGGAATCCAGGAGTGTATCTACCGAAGCCCTGATTTTTCCCAGCATCTTTTCCTGCGCACTGTTATTTTCGGTCTGTATGGTAACGGACACCAGGCCGTCCTCCTTCACGTATCCCTGCCGCAGCATTTCGGTCAGCAGCAGTTCAACGGCCTGTTCGCAGGATTTATGGCGCACATCCATGTTTTCCAGGATGGCCGCCCCGTCATCATTGTATGGGGATGCCTCCAGCACAAAGCCGAAGCGGTTGAGCGAAAGGGCAATGGATGGATTCACATCCATATCCACATAAGCGCTGGGTGTAAAACAGGCAAAGCCGCCCACGAACAGAAGCAGGGCAAGGCAGGCACAGGCGGCGGCGAACCGCTGCCGTCCCATCCATGCCGTCCGGCGGCGTTTCCCGATTTCCCCGCGCAGGTATTCCGCCGTCCTCTCCTTCAGGTCCGCATCCGCATGGATTTTATCAAAGGTACCGCGAAGCTTACTTTCCATCCCACTCACCTCCCAACTGCTTTTTAAGTTCCTTTCGCGCCCGGTCTAACCAGGTGTAAATCGTGTTTTCACTGCGTTTTAGTATCCCGGCTATTTCCACCGCCGTATAGCCTTCATAATAAAACAGGTAGATGGTATTCCTGTATTTCGGAGCGAGACGGAAAACGGCATCCAGCAGGCCCTTATCCTCCTCCTGCAGGTAAAACGGTTCCGTAGTTACCTCCTCAATGGAACGCACCCTCCTGCGGAAGAAGCTTTTCAGAAGATCCTGACAGGCGTTGATGGAAACACGAATAAGCCATGCCTTTTCGTGGGCATCGCTTTCAAAAGAGGAGGGATGCAGGAGGTATTTAAGAAATACCTCCTGAAAAATATCATCCACATCCGCATCATTTTTCAGATATAAAAAACAGATCCGGCGGACCGTGTCCGCATACAAATCAATGGCACGGTTCACCTCGGCTTCATTCCGCATGACATCACCTGTTAGCTAATCAGCGATTGGCTCTCCTGACTTTTAATGATGGTTCCCACCATGATGGCTTCCATTATGGTGGGAGCCGGAAGCGCCGTTACAGCCATTCCCGCTGTGAGGCAGGCAGACAGTTCCATTGTGTTCATGGCAGCCGGTCCGGGTACAGCCCTCGGTGGTGCAGGCCTGATGGTAATCATGGCCGTCACCGATATAGTGGCCGGAGTACGTAACGCCGTCGTGCTGATGGTTCCCGGTCTCATTACAGTTTTCCACACTGCAGAGGGAATTGCAGGCGGCGGACGAATCTGTCCCGTGGCTGTGTCCATGGGCAAATACGGTTAACGGCATAGCGGTAAGCATAACCGCGGAAAGTGCAAGAGCTGCGATTGTTTTTTTCATGATTGGTTCCTCCATTTTTCATTGTTCTGATACTAATACGATTGGAGAAACGGAATCCTTTCATTTTTTATAAATTTTTTTATATAACTGTATTGCATTTTCCTTACCGGACCAAATGTATGACATCTTCCTTGCTTTTAATTCCCTTTTCAGTAACGCTCCACCGCTTGAGCGTAGCGCTGTTTTCACCGGTTTTGGTAACAATACAAATGTCCTGGAATCCAAAGTTGCTTGTAACGAATACAAGCTGCAGTGACGAATTGGATAGCTTGCTCGCACTCCCCACGAATCCTGAAACCCTGCTAAATGTTCCATCCAGCGCCATCGTATTATCAGAAAGCTTGGTAAAGGTAACAGCCTTCCAGTAAATACCGTCTCCTGACCAGTTTCCGTTCAGCCAGGTCAGCAGTTCCGCAAGGCTGACAGCATTCTGGGCTTCCGCCTTTGCCGCTGCCTGCTGCTTATCCAAATCATTTATCTTTTTTATATAATCCTCGCTGTCTTTATATTCTCTGATGGACTCAAACTGCTTCAGCGCCAGCTCATATCTCTGATACCTCCAATTTGAAACAGCAATCAAATATTTTGTCTCCAGGCACTTTCCCCGCAGCTCCATCACATATTCGTTATCCTGATCCATTTTATCAAGGATTTCCAGCGCTTCATCGAAATCAGACGACTCCCAGAATTCCAAAGCTGTCAGATATTCCTCCGTCAGTTCCACATGTTCTTTTAAGATATCTGCAATCTGCTTCCTGGAATCCTTGTAGTCTCCTAATTCCGTGAACATATCCTTTGCTTCCGACACCCTGTCCTGCGAATCACTGTAAATACAGGCAATTTGGTAATTACATTCAAGGATTTTTCCTTTGCTGTCCAGGAATCCCTGCAAGCTGTCATATATCTTCAGCGCCTCTCTATAATCCTTTACATTCACGGCATTCTTCATCAAAATTTCTGCCATGGCGTAGCGGGTCTCTTTTACGGCCTGCGTGCAGTCCTTTTCCTTCCGGATGGAATCCAGTATTTTAAGCACCGCTTCATAGTCCTTTATATTTTCCGCGCTTTCCTTTTTATCCAGAGCCATCAGGTAAGTAGTTTCAACTACCTGGGTTTGGCTGTCCTTAAAATCACCCAGCTGCTTAAAACTCTCAATAGCAGTTTCATACTGCCCCAGCTCCGCCTGCTTAACCGCTTCCATATACTTCATATTCGGAATCAATAAAAAAATAATTGCCGACACAGCAGCGGCACAGACAAGGACAGCAGAGGCCACGCCTGCCGCTATCTTTCTTTTTCTGGATCTTTGAGCGGTTTTTTCAGGATTTTCTTCAATGCTTCTGCCCCTTTTCTTTTCCTGACGCTCTCCCGCAGCGCTGAGCTTATATTCTGCCCTGCTGCGCGTTCCGTCCTGAAAAGTTATTTCCTTTATATTGATTTCGAAATTTCTTGCTTTTGCATTGCTGTAAAAAACCGGAGCCCTGTCGCCAAAAAGCTCGTTCCGGCCCGCCTTCAGGTCTGTATATGTATAGTCCAAGGTTTCAATGCATTTCCCCAAAAAATCAAGGCAGGCAATCTCAACGACTGCCTCCCTTATTTCCTTTTCAGCCAGGCAGATAAACTGCAGCTGCAATATATGGTTACCGGTCACTGTATCCTTTAAAACAGCGCCTTTATTCAGCATAACCGGAGATCCGGCGCTCCACTGCTTTTCCTGCAGGTACTTCACCGTCTTATATCTTCCCATAACCGCATATTTCCTTCCTTATGTTACAGCGGAGGCAGTTCTTCCCCGGCTGCCTGCTGGCCTTCAGCCGCAGCTTTCCCATTTTTCCCGTCAATTGCAGTAATCAGCAATCCGCCGGTCATGCATACCGCACTGGTAAGCAGGAAGCCTGACCCCAGAACAAAATAAGCGGTCGCATAGGTGCCGTTAATAATATAATTATAGGCATCTCCCTCAACATAAGCGTTTTTGTTGAGACTGCTTATACCGGAATTATAATATTTCGTCATCTTATCATATCCCCGATAGGTAACTACCCCGAAAGCGATAAAAAATACCGCTGCCAGACAAAACAGAACTTTTTTTGCATTATTACTCATACTATCTCCCTTCTGCGCATTTGGCGCGCGTACAAACCAGCCGGCCACAGATATCTGTCTTCCGGCCTGTGAAATTGAAATTTTCTCCACTCTTCTCCATCGATACTATATTACTATAGAAAGAGTTTTGAAGCAATGGGGGCTTTTTCCTATACCTTCTGTTTCCATCCATCACGGCTGCGTACGCCAAAATCATCCGTTTTTTCTTCCGGGCGCACTCACCCCTTCACCGCGCCTGCAACGACGCCCTCAATGATCTGCTTCTGCATAATCAGATAGAAAATGACCAGCGGCAGGGTCGCCGCCACAAGCATGGGGAAAAACGCCGTCCAATTCGTGGAAAACGGTCCCACATTACGGTATACCTGCTGTAAAAGCACCTGTTTTTCAGGACTTTGCAGAAACAGAAGCGGTGTCATAAAATCATTCCAGATAGCCAGGGTATCCAGTATCGCTACGGTGGACACGATTGGCTTTAAAAGGGGAAAAATTATCTTCCAGAAGCAGCGGAATATCCCGCTTCCGTCTATCAGCGCCGCTTCCTCCAGTTCAGCGGGCACCGTATTGATAAAGCCCTTCATCAGGAAAATGGAAAGGGGCAGGTTAATGCAGAACACGTCCACAAGAATAACTCCCAGGTGGCGGTTCATCAGGCTCATCCCGGAAATGATTTTATACAGGGGGATAATGGAGGTCTGGAAGGGAATGATCAGCCCTACCATAAATACGGAATACATAAAACGGAATATCCGCCGCTTGCCTCTCGCCACCACATAAGCCGCCATAGAAGCAAAAATAATCAGGCAGATGACGGATACCACCGCAATGATCAGGTTATTTGCAAGGGAACGGCCATAGTGCATGGCCCCGATGGCATTTACATAATTGTCAAAGGTCAGATGCCGTGGAAGCCCCAGAGGGCTCGCTGCCGCTTCTGCCGGGGTCTTAAAGGTCGTGACAAGCAGATAGTAAACAGGGAGAAGCATAATAATGGACAGCAGGAGCAGAAAAATGGCATACAGTATTTTTCCAGATATCTTTTTTATATTCGTCATCCTTGAACCGCCTCCTCCCATTTATCCAGGAACCAGGTCACAGCCCTGGAAAACAGAAAAACCAATATGAAAAAAACTACCGCAAAAGCGCAGGCATAGGCATTGCGCCCGCTGTTGAACCCTTCTCTTATCATGGTGGTCATAATCGTTTCCGTAGCATAGCCGGGGCCGCCCTTGGTCATGACAAACACCGCGTCAAACATCTTCATGCCGCCGATCAGGCTCATCAGGATGTTAAAGGACGTCGCGGGATGCAGAAGAGGCAGCGTCACCCGGAAAAACAGCTGTACCGGCCCGGCGCCGTCAATATTTGCCGCCTCATACAAGGCGGAATCGATGCTTTTCAGATTGGCGATATAGATGACCATCGACCACCCGGTCCACTGCCAGACCTGGGTGATGAGCACGGAATATAACGCTATTTTGCTGTCTCCCAGCCAGTTTACCGGTTTTCCCCCGAAAAACATAAGGATGCTGTTTAAAAGCCCGCCGTCCGCAGAGGTCATAATATACTGGAACAGATAGCCCACCACCATGATGCTCAGCACGGCAGGAAGGAAGGTAATGGATTTCACAAAGTTTGCCGCTTTTGATTTTTTATTCAGGAGGACCGCCAGCACGATGGCAAACACATTCTGTATTACAGTAATAAGAATGGCATATTTGATTGAATGCAGGATGGGAGCGATTGTCTTGTCGTCGGAGAACAGCTTCCGGTAATTGTGCAGCCCCACAAAATGGATTTCCTGGCTGTATACGGACCAGTTTGTCATGCTGTAGAAAAAGCTCATCACCGTAGGGACAATAAAAAGTCCGGTAAAACCGATAAAAGCCGGCAGTATCATAAACAGGTATATCTTATCCCTCTTATTTCCTTTCATGTTGTACCCTTTCCATTTAACAGGGGATGCCTTTGCGACATCCCCTTTGCTCTTTCTTTTCTTTATGAAAAAATCAGTTGCCCACGGCTTCTCTCAGGTCATCATTAATGGCATCCGCATCAGCCAGCGCTTCCTGAACCGTCTTGGTCCCCGCCAGCACCTCCTGCAGGGATTTTCCATACCCCTCAGTTACCGCGTTTCCGTTCGTCCATACCGCTGTCCAGGGTGCATAGACATGCCCGGCCTTAAAGGCTTCGTCACAGTCTGTGTAAAGATCTCCAAGATCCACCTCTACGCCAATGACAAAGGAGCTGCCTGCATTATCCTTTACCAGCGCCTGCTGCGCCTCCTGTGTTGCCGTTGCTTCCAGAATCTGAAGCGCTTCCTGCACATGCTCTGATTTTGCATTGACTGCAAATGCGGAGCCGGGGCCTCCTACCAGCCAGCCCGGTTTATCAGCATCAGGCCCGGGGATAGGGAACATGCCGAAATCCAGATCCGGATTCTTCTCTTTCAGGGTTTCCACCGCCCAAGGTCCGCACTCCCACATAGCGGCCTTCTCTGTGGCAAATTCATCCAGCGCCTGATCATAGCTGAGTCCCAGCATATCCGGGGTGAGGCAGCCTGCTTCTATAATCTTATACCATTCGGTAACCGCCGGAAGCCATGCTTCCTCCAGCTTTCCTTCCCCGACATTGAATTTCTCATCAAAGCCCTTGCTTTCGTCCGTGGAATAAAACATATTGTTTACCAGGGCAATACTCTGCTTCATCATAGGCTCATAGGACTGGGCGCCCATGGTCTGGGCCTTGATTCCCTTTTCCTCCAGCGTCTTATGCAAATCGATGAATTCCTCCCATGTTTTCGGTACCTCCAGGCCGTTGTCCCGGAATATCTTCTTATTATAGAAAATACCCTCGTACCATGACTGCAGCGGCGTGGCATAGATTTTACCGTCCACCGTATAAGGCTGCAGGCCGGCGTCCGCATAGCTGCTTATAAAGCCCTGATCCGTCAAATCCAGCAGATAACCGGCGTTTGCCAGCAGCTTGGTCTGCCCGCCTACCTCGATGATATCCGGACCTTCACCGGCCTGAAGCTGCGTATTGAGGATGTTGTCAAAATTATCCTGGGATACAAATTCAAACTCAATCTTAATATTGGGGAATTTCTCCTCCAGGTACTTCAGATAAGTAGCCCTGGTAGCTTCCGCATTATAGGCCATGAGCCGCAGCGTAACCTGCTCCGCCGTCTGTGCTTCCGGTTCCGCCTCCGTCTTTTCCTCAGCCTTTGCCGATGTTTCCTCCGCCTTCTGTGAAGCTGTTTCCGCTTTGGCGCCGGACGCGGTATCCGTGCTGTCTTTCCCGCCGCAGCCCACCAGGCTTGCCGTCACAAGAGCCGCCGCCAGAATGCCTGCTAACATTTTCTTTTTCATAGAGCACCTCCGTTTTCTTTGATAGCTTCATTATAGGGAAATTCCCTCCGCGAAGAAATCAACTATATTCCTGAAATATAGAAAAAAATTACCGTGCCCGGCGGACCGGCACGATAATTTGCCCTCTTTTGGAAAAATATCACAATATTACGCCGCCGCACCGTAACATAATGCTATTTTCTGTTTTCCCGGTATTCATTCGGCGTCATCTGTTCATATTTTTTAAAGATCCTGGAAAAATAGCTGGGATTGTCATAGCCCACCTGGAAAGCGATTTCATAGCTCCTCAAATCCGTCTCCTCCAGAAGCTTCTTAGCCCTTTCCATCCGCAGCTGTGTCAGATAGTTCCATACGCTGACCCCCACCTCACGCTTGAAAAGGTAGCAGAAATAGTTCCTGCTCACCGCCGCCTCCCTGCAGATTTCATCCAGTGAGATGTTCCGGTCGTAGCTTCCCTCAATCAGCTGCAGACTCAGCTCCACAGGCTTACTGTACCTTTTCCCCTGCCCCGAAGCCATATCCGTATCCTTCTGCTCCTGCTCCCGCATGGCTCCTATGGTCCGGATTTCTTCCATTTCCTTCTGGCTGCAGTTATAATCATAGCCCAGTATCGGCTCCTCTCCCACAAAAAAGCCGTATTTGCCCAATGCGGTAACTTCCTCATAAACCATCGGCAGCTTATCCAGTCCCTGCTGTCTGGCGCTGAAGCAGATAAAACCGCGGACATCCAGCTCTCTTTTAAGCATTTCAAGGATGCGCTGGGCGCATGCCGCCTTATCCCGTCCGTTCAGTCCCTCAAGCAGCAGGAACCAGTTCTGGGCCTCGTAATCAAAGATGAGAAAATGCTCCGTTTTTTCAGAAAGGATCTCCTTCATCAGGCCGGTAAGATATCCGCTCTGTACCGGCTCCATGGTGCTGATGCTGTTAAATTCATCGATGGTTTCATTTTCCAGCCGTACCATCATCAACGAATAAGAGTTAAAATCCACTGGCAGATACTGTTCAAAATTGAGGATGCTGTTCAGGCTGCGCCCGTTTTTCATATACTGGTACAGCTTCATTGCCCTCAACTGGGCCTCGCTTTCGTTAATGACCGACTCCTGCTCCTTGCGTCCCCGGATTTCCTCAACCGTCCTGCGCAGGGCCTGTTCCAGCTCCGCCTCATCAATCGGTTTGAGGATATAATCACTGCAGCCTCTCTTCATGGCCTCCTTCACATAGCCGAAATCCGCATAAGCGCTAATGAGAAGGACGCGGATATCCGGGGAATAGCCCTGGATTTTCTTTACCAGCTCCAGGCCGTTCATGGTATCCATCTTAATATCGGTCAGCACGATATCCGGCGGATTCTCCATTATCATATGGAAGGCTTCCTGCCCGTCCCTTGCATAGCCCATGACCTCCAGCCCCAGCTGCTCCCAATGAATCAGATTTTGGAGCATTCTGATCGTAAACATCTCATCATCTACCAGTAATATTTTCATTGTCCTTCCCTTCCCCGTTCTCCGGCAGCCTGATTATCACCGTCGTTCCGGCCCCTTCCCTGGAAATTACTTCAATCCCATATCTTCCGCCATATTTTCTTTTCAGCCGGGCGTTGACATTGAGTACTCCGATACTTTTCTCCTGCAGATAAACCGTCTCCGCTTCCAGCTTCCGCTTCATGTCCGCAAGCTCCGGCTCCGGAATGCCGGTTCCGTTATCATTTACAAGGATACAGATGCTGTCCCTTTCCCGCTCCGCGCTGATGCTGATCATGCCCCTTCCTTTGCCCTTGATCCCATGTTCGATTGCATTTTCCACCAGCGGCTGGATCAACAGCTTGGATATCCTGACATTTTCAAGCCCCGGCTCACAGTCAATGGCGTAAAAAATCCGGCCGCCGTAGCGGAGGTTCTGGATTTCCATATAATTTTTTACATACTCCAGCTCTTCCTTCAGCTCCACATCCTCATAGGGCTGATATACCGAATATGCAAGGATTTTGCCAAGCAGCGTGGAAAGCCTTGATATTTCCTCTGTTTTCCCTTCCACCGCCATTCCCTTTATCAGCTGAAGCACATTGTTCAGAAAATGAGGATTGATCTGATGCTGCAGCGCCCTCAGCTGTTCTTCCGACAGCTTCTTTTCCTCCTCCACCACCTTCTCCGAAAGCCGGAATACATTGTGGATCATGGTCTGGACCGTTTGGGAAAGCACATGGATTTCCTCGCTCTTTCCCTCCGGGAACTCCACCTCATAATTGCCCACCGCCACCTGGTTGCAGCAGTCCACCAGCCTGTTCATCGGAGTCAGTATGCTCTTTGACACGATTCTGGATACGAGGGCAACCAGCAGGACGGATAGCAGCAGGATTCCTGCCAGAATGCAGGACAGCTTCCGGTTGATGCTGTGGATTTCATCCAGTGAACGGATTCCAACCAGATTCCATCCAAAAAACCTGGATTTCATCACCACCACCAGGCGGTCCGTTCCCCAGGGATCCCCGCCCAGCTGAAACGAGGACTTTTCCTCATCAATCCGCGCCAGGATCTGTTCTTCCTCTTCTTCTGCCAGGTGCCTGCTTTCCTTGGCATAAAGCAGCCGGCCGGAGGCGGCCAGCGCCAGGCTTACCCCACCGTCCGCCGACCTGGAGGACTGCAGGACAGCCATGGGATCAATATCACAGACAAGGTAGGCCGCCGCCGAAAATGCATACTGGTTCTCCCTGGTGATGGGCATGACCATGGAGATGCACTCATTTTTCTGATCCGTAAGCAGATACTGCTTGTCATGCATTCCGGACACATAGGAGGTGTTCAGGTAGATGGAATCCACAATATCCTTCAGCCACTCCTCCTGCATCAAATTATAATCCTTCCTTACGGATGCTCGGTAGCTGTAAAAGCATCGGCCGTCAGCGCTTACAATATATGCATTTTCAATCTCCGGGTTCTCGGACAGCATATACAGCTTATCCGCCACATCCCTCTGATGGTACAGCTCTATGGAATAGTCCACCGTTTCATTTTCCACCTGGTATTCCACAGCGTTCCGGATTACGGAATCCGCCGCAAGGACGCGCTGCTTTGTCTGGATCTGCTGCAGCCTGCTGTCCAGGATATTCAGGTTCAGCTCCACCTGGCTGACGCAGAACTGAAAGGCCTGCTTGCGGTACATGCTGCCGCTGATCCCTGCAAACAGCCCCGCCGCAAGCAGCAGGACCACCAGAAATGCGGCCGTGAACATCCTTTTCATCTTCTGATCCAATGCATACCTTTTCATCCGCCGACCTCCCCCGCAGCCGCAGCCATGGCTGGATTTCACAGGCTGCGCTTCCCTGTGAAATAAAAGAATCAGGATAACATGGCTGTTATCCTGTTCCGAATTACTATGCTTCTGTCATTATATCAGAAATGGACAGCCCCCGCAATCAAAGACCCCGCTGCAAGCAATGAGGTATCAAACTTGCAGCGCTGCAGAGCAGCGGGGTCTTTGACTCTCGCGGCAGTCGCCAAATATCCATGCAAGCATGGATACCTGGCTCGTTGCTCGCGGAAATAAACCACGGACCTGCAGGAAACCTTTCATCCACTGTAAGTGTCCTTACCGGACTGCCTGTGCTATGATGTGTACAGACAGGAAAGGAGAGGAACGATATGACAACACAGATTCTTGAAATTGATTCCCTGCGCAAGACGTATGGGAAAGGAAATAATCAGACAAAGGCTCTCAACGGCATTACCTTTCAGGTGATGGCCGGCGAGTTTCTGGGGATCATGGGAAGCAGCGGCTCCGGGAAATCCACACTGCTTAACTGCATTGCAACGGTCATCCGGCCTACAGGAGGCAGGATCCGCATGCGGGAAACCGATGTGCATTCTCTTAGGGGAGCGGACCTGGCGGAATACCGGGGGAAGAAAATCGGCTATCTGTTCCAGAGCTTTGAGCTGCTGGACAATCTCACCGGACGGGAAAACATTCTGCTGCCGCTGTCGCTGCACGGTGTCCCGGCAAAGGAAAGCAGGGAGCGTCTGCAGTCACTTTCGGACTATCTGGAAATTACGGATGTGCTGGATAAGTTCCCGGCGCAGATGTCCGGCGGCCAACAGCAGCGCATTGCCGCAGCGAGGGCACTGATCCTCCGGCCGGATATTGTCCTGGCGGACGAGCCTACGGGCGCCCTGGATTCCGGCAATGCAAAGTCGCTGATGGAAAAGCTGTCAGGACTGAACCAGGAACACAATACCACCATCCTCATGGTCACCCATGATGCCAATGCAGCCAGCTACTGTAAAAGGATCCTGTTTATCCAGGACGGCGTTATTTTCCATGAGCTGCGAAAGAACGTGCCCGAGGAATCCCGGCCGGAATTCTATGAACGAATCCTGAAGGTCATGGCCCAGTTAGGAGGTGGCAGTGCAAATGTTCTTTGATTTGATTTCACGCAACAGCAGACGGAGCAGAAAAGAAAACGGACTGTTTTTCGCTTCCCTGCTCATCTCGGTGATTGCCTTTTATATCATTTTATCCCTGTCCCAACAGGATGTGATAAAATTTCTCATGAAAATGGAAAGCGATGCCATCAGCAGGCTGCTTCGGATGATCCCTTTGTTTTACGGGATGACCCTGCTCATCCTGTTCTTCCTGATTTACTTTGCCAGCAAATACCAGCTGGAACGGCGCAGGCATGAATTCGGCGTGTATCTGATGCTGGGAATGCGCCGTTCCAGGCTGTTTTTCCTGCTTCTGGGAGAGGATATCCAAAGCAGCGCCTTCGTGCTTGCCATCGGCCTGCCCGCCGCTGTCCTCCTGTCCGAGCTGATCAGCTTGGTCACGGCGCGTCTCACCGGCCTGGGGATCATCGGCCACCGCCTGAACATTTCCCTGACGGCAATCCTGTGGACAGCCATTGGGTTCGCCCTGATCAAGCTGGCCGCCTTTATGATACTCAGCGGGCGCATCGCAGGGGAGGAAATCGGAAGCCTGCTGACAGAGGCCCCGGATGGGACTAAAAAGCAGCTGCCCTCCGCCGTTTATGCACTGGCCCTCCTTGCCGGCGCCGCGCTGCTTGCAGCGGCTTATACCATGGCTATCTGCGGTTTTTCCTGGAATAATGTTGCCCATATGGGAATTACCCTGCTGTCCGGCTTTTTGGGCACTCTTCTGTTCTTTTTCGGCCTCCGCTCTTTCCTGGGGCTGCTGGCAGGCCGCGCCGGCCGGGAAAAAAAGCTGCATACCTTCACCTTCCGTCAGCTGCAGGAAAACGTAATCCACCGTTCCCACGCCCTTGCCATCAGCTCGCTGCTGATTCTGGCTGCGCTCTGCTGCTTTGGCACAGGGGTGGCAGTCGCGCTGGTTTACGGGGATTCTGAGCAGCATGTCCTCGATTACACATTTCCCTGCCCGGACGATCCTTCCGTCATACGGGAACAGCTCTCCGCCGCCGGTTTTTTCGATACGTTTGGCAGCCTGTTTGAAATGAAGGTCGGGCATATCATTCCCGCAGAGGAGAACACGCCGCGCTTTTCCATGGACGCAGTCCTGAAGGCGCTGGAGGGCCTGCCTGAATCTGAAGGCAGGGATGTCCTTCTGAACAATTTTTCCGATGGATATACGCCGCGCCTGATCGCCCTGTCCGGATATAACCAGCTGCTTGCTGCCGCCGGGCTTCCGGAGATAACGCTGTCCGGCAATGAGGCGGCGGTCTATATGGATACGGATTTCACCGGAAACAACCGGCTTGTCCTTTTCAATGGGATCCTTGACGGACGCCCTGAGATACGGATTGCAGGGGAAGCCTTTTGGCTCACCGGCAATGTCAATACCACCAACCTCGTCGTGGATCGTTCCATTACCCTGGCCCTGGCGCTCATTGTGCCGGATGAAGTCTTTGAACGCATGACGGACGGCAATTATGCCGTTTATCTGAACGCGGTGCTTTCTCCCGACAGGCTGAAAGGGCAGAGCCTGCTTGGGGCGGTTTCCGAAACCAACGATAGGCTTACCCGCACCGGCATTCCCTATGAAAGCTACCTGCAGAACATAGGACGGCAGCTTTTTTATGTGGTATCCGTCAGCTATATTACCATTTACCTGGCAATTATTTTCCTGATCGTTGCAAATACGGTCCTCGGCGTACAGTTCCTTACACAGCAGCAGAAAAACCGGAGGCGCTACAAAACCCTGATAAGGCTGGGCGCCCCCTGTGAGACGCTCTGCTGCTCCGCCGCAAAACAGATCCGCTGGTTTTTCGGGATTCCTGTCGCCGTCGCAGCGGTGAGCAGTCTTTTCGGCGTGAGGTCGTTGTTAAGCGGCCTGCTTCCATCCCGGAGCCAGCCATATATTTCCTCACTGATGTGGTTATCCCTGGCTATGATTTTACTGCTCCTTATAGTAGAATACATTTATATGGCTGCTGTTAAAAAGCTGAGCTACCGGTATCTGCTGACTCTTATGGTACCGGAGCGGGAGGCATAGGCCCTCGCGGCAGCCGCCGAATATCCATAAAGCCTGGCTGCTTGGTTCGCTGCCCGCGGAAATAAAAAGAAGGGAGAAAGATGCTTGAAACGGATTGCAATTGTGGAGGATGAAGTCTATATGAGGGAAGAGCTAACAGAAATGCTGCGAAGCGCGGATTATGAGGTGCATGAAATCACCATCTTTGAGGATACCGCCGGCCAGCTGCTCCGGCTGTCTCCCGATCTGATCCTTCTGGATATCAATCTCCCCCAGGCCAGCGGCTTTCAGATCTGCCGGGAAATAAAGCAGAAAAGCGCCATCCCCGTACTGGTGCTGACCTCCCGTGATCAGATGCGGGATGAACTTCATGCCCTGGAGCTGGGCGCGGATGAATATCTCACAAAGCCCTGCCGGAAGGAACGCCTGCTGGCAAGGGCCGCCAATGTGCTAAAACGCTATGAAGGGCGCGCCCATATGCTGGAAGGCCCGGATTTCCTGCTGGACCGCCAGACCTATACGCTTTATATCCATAATAAATCCGTGGTGCTGCCGGGTAATCAGGGAAAGCTTCTGGAAGCTTTTCTCCTCCACGGCGCCAATCCCGTAAAAAAAGAGGAGCTGCTTACCGCCCTGTGGGGAACCACGGAGTATATCGACGAAAATGCGCTCCAGGTCAATCTGACCAGACTGAAAAGAACTATGCAGGAGCTGGAAATGCGCCGGAAAATCATCCCCGTGCGCGGTGTGGGCTATCAGCTGATCCCTGAGGAAAATAATGATGAAACATAACTGGAAAATCTGCAGGCAATACCTGCCCTGGCTTCTGCTGCTTCTTGGCACAGACGGCGTCTTCGTCCTGCTACTGTGGCTTGCCGACATACAGGTCCTGAAGGCGTTTGCCGCATTCCTGGTGCTTGGCACCCTACTGCTGTTTTCAGCAGTCCTGTCCGTGATAATTTTGCGTGAAAACAGGCGGCAGAAGGCATTTCTTGCATTTCTGAACACGCCTGAGGAATATCAGGAGGAACAACTGCTCCGCCTCTCCGGTGCGGCTGAAAAAGACATGATATGTATCCTTGGCGCCGCGCTCCGCCAAAAGCAGGAGGAATATCAGCTGCTGCAGGGCCGGATATCCGATTATGAAGATTATGTGGAAGCCTGGGCCCACGAAATCAAAACGCCTGTTTCCCTGCTCACCATGCTGATCGATAACCGGCGGGACGACATGCCGGAGCACGAACGGCGGAAGCTGGACTATATCCGGAACCGGATGCAGGAATCCGTGAACCAGATGCTTTTTTATGCCCGACTGAAAAGCGCGCGGAAGGACTATCTGCTGGAAACCCTTTCACTTTTCGAATGTGTGGAGGACGTGCTGGAGGATTACCGTCCCCTGCTGGAGGGAAAAGGTTTCCTGGTAAGCACGGATATTTGTGACGCCGCTGTTTTTTCAGATCGGAGAGGCCTGCATTTCCTGCTCAGCCAGGTTATCAGCAACAGCGTAAAATACTGCCGTGACGATATCCGGCCCGAGCTATCCCTTTTCTTTATCCGCAAAGAATCTCACTGCTCGCTGATCATCCGTGATAATGGCATGGGCGTGCGCAGCAGTGATCTTCCCTATATTTTTGAAAAAGGCTTTACCGGGGATTCCGGAGAAGGCAGGAAGAGGGCCACCGGCATGGGACTGTATTTGGCAAAGGAAATTGCCGGGGATCTTATGCTGACGCTGGAAGCGGACTCCCGGTGGGGAGAGGGCTTTGTGATGAAAATTATTTTCCCTGTAGTCTGATGCTAATGCAACCTATCTGATAAATCGTTCAAGTTCGCATATCACGTATAAGTTTTCCAACGGAGGTTCCCAACTCCTCTCTAATCGCATCCGGATCTTCGCAAAAAAGAGCCGCTTGTTCAACTGCCAGATCTACATTTTGCTTGAACCGTTCAAATTTCAGTTTACTTCCTTTACTATAACCCTCTGAATGCTGGCCTACCAGAATTTCCAGATATCGTTTCTTTTCGGAAGCATCCGGGAACAATTGTTTTCTCAGATTTTTACGGTTCTCCAAAAGCTTATTTTTATCATAGTTCTCCAATCCCGGAAAATGCATCAAGAGCCATAATTCAAAATTGGGATTAGAAATAACAATACGAATCTTATGTAGCAGACATAGTTTGAATATCTCATCCAGACATGCGGTCAAACCTTTATAATCCCTATCAAATATTACACAAACAACATCTATTTCCGGATCGAAATCTTCCCAGGCGCAATAAGTTTTCCACTTGTCCTTTGGTAACTCTTGTCCCTCATTATCTATACGCCCCATTGAATGTAAACAGGCATTTACAAGCTGCAACGGATGACTATAAGTTTCCTGCCCATTTTCCTTGGGGACAATTTCAATAAAAACATCATTTTTTATACGTAATGTTACTCTATTGTTGCGTATTCCCTCAAAATATGACTCTTCCGTTGCGCCCTCTGATACACAGTAAAAGTGAACTCTTGGTTTTACTGTTCCGGCCTCTGAACTGTAATCGTATGGTTTTGGTTTTCTTAAATTCAGTCTTTCCAATCCCCATCCCTCCCCCACACATAATCAAAGTCCTTAAATATAGGAACAGCTCCATATCTGCCTGACAAATAATCTCTGGAGACTACCTTGTCATAACGGATTTTAAACTTATCTAATGTATAAAGTGAGGTCGTATTATCACTATCACGTTCTGCAAGCCATATCTCATCCCTTCTTAAAATTTTCAAATCCATAAGATTGGATTCATGGGTAGTAATAATCAGCTGTGTGTTCCTGTGTTCGGAGAATTTAAGAAACGTTTCGACAAATTTTATTGTCATTTGCGGATGAAGACTGCGATCCAACTCGTCGATAATAAATACACGTTCATCATCGTCATTTAAAATAACATCTAACAGTTCTATCAGTCTTTGTGTGCCATCTGATTCTTCTCCATATTCATAGCTGGCTTCGTCCTCTCCATGCTGGAACATCAATTTTGCAATTTTATCCGGCCCGTTTGCCCCATAATCCAATTCAAACAAAGTTTCACCAAAATTGACAATACGTTTCATTTTATGCTTGTTTTCTCTTTCCGGCCCCTTTAAAAGTTTTTCAGCCAGAGAATCATCGGAAAAATATTCTTTAAATGCATTTTCATTCAAATTTTTCATTTCATATCCGGTAATTCCAGTATCTAAATAATCAAGAACCTTTACTAACCTGGTATTGTCACTTCCAAACCAAAAATAACTGGAACCAATCTTAGTTTCCGGATAAATTACCGTTAATTTATAACGGAACCAATTATATATCTCCGTAAAAATTCCATAATCTTTCTCATCCAGTTTTCTTCTGTTAATCTCATACAAAAACAAGGAAGTGTTAATACGGTTTGCATCCTTCATAAAGTAATGGAACTGCTGAATATTATCTGAATTTTCAAATAATTCCTCGTCAAAATAATACTGCTCTTGTTCGACCAGTCTTTCAAAAATTGTATGCTCTCTTTCCCCTTTTAACTCATACAGCCATTCAGATATTATACAATGTTTATTGAGATTTACTGTAAAACCATAGGCAAAACATTTTTCTTTTATAGTAAATTCGTATTCAAACAATGTAGGTAAATCTTTATTTGTTTTTTTACTTCTGCAATACTTATCATTAAAATCTATGCCCTCTATCGTGGAAAGTATAATTTTTCTACCGCAGTCAATCGCACGAATCAAATTTGTTTTACCTGATGCATTTGCACCATAAAGAGAAGAGAATTTTAATATTTTTCTTCCGTCGAAATTAATAACTCTATCCTTGAACTGTTCCGTTCTTCCGGCGTACAGGTGAAACTCTTCCGGTATAATCTGTTCTTTTTCATCTGTTCTGTAACCAAAAGACATAAAATTTGATACCGAAAACCGCATTAGCATTCTAATCACTCTCCCGATTTTTTCTCAACTTAAATAACATTATATCAGATA